>Ga0306881_100121_pt1 | contig 26940 bp, 20 predicted proteins | sample AntDeeMetageno51_FD_190437 | JGI IMG/M metagenome (GOLD analysis project Ga0306881, IMG submission 190437) | Saline lake microbial communities from Deep lake, Antarctica - Metagenome #51 (v2) (version 2) | ecosystem: Environmental > Aquatic > Non-marine Saline and Alkaline > Saline | place...
GACAGCGACAGCTCTCCGTCGATCCGTCCGTAATTCTCTCGTCGAGACCGTCAGTACAACCGCTTCGACACAGAACTCAGGCCGCAGAAACAGCTAGCCGAGGATGCTTTGTGAGGTACTGATATTTGCGTCGGGGGCTCCACAGAGTAGCGTGACCAACAATGGAAATTACAGAATCGCTGTAGAGGCCCCACAAAGGGATGAGTAGCTCGGAAATTCAACATCTGAATTGCCGGCAGGTCCCTCACACGACGTGTCAAGAGTCCAGACACGGAAACTGAATTAGAGAGTGTCTCGAAGCCTGCCAAGTGTAACACGTACTCGGGGGAAAGTCGTGGTTCCAGATTTAGTGCGCGTATCAAACTCGAACCCTCGTGGCGGAGGCCCTACCTCAATTAAAACGCGATCGCGTCTTACCGGACTGTCACCGAGACAAGCGGGGACGGCGGAACGACGTTGAACTCGCTGAGGAGTTCGCGGACGGCCTCCATAACCTCACTATCAGATGAGTACTCTGGGTGACTCACGACTCCCCCCTCGGACCGGAAGGTAACCCGGAATGCGTCAAACTCGGATACCGGGATCGTCTCCAAATCCGTCACGCAGTCTACCGCGTGCATTTCAGCGTCCTTTTCAGCGTCCGCAACGGCTTCTCGCGGGTTGTCACGGATGTACTGGAGGACTTCACGGACGCCGTCGGGGAACTCATCGGCGCAGCCGTTGAGATGGCTGAAAGCATCGTCAAGCGCCTCTTCGTCAACTTCTGCACGAGCATCCCAGGCTATACTCCCGACCGCTTCGACAGTGTGATTCGCGTCAGTGATGTGGCTGTTTTTGTGACATAGCGACACGAGGACCGCGTCGCCGGACTCGGGGATACGGTATATACCTTTATCATGGCCGTACTCAGCTGTGAGCCTGTACACTTTCGTCCAGTTGTCCGGGATGCTCCATAGGGCCTCGCTTACGTCCACGGTAGTCCGGGTTGCCGGGACGCGACGCGTCCACTTGTCACCCTGATCACGGCCGCGGGATTTGATGACATGCTCGTTTGTTTCGTCGTCATGCGTGACGGTGAGGACACCGTCGGCGCGATAATGCCGAACTGTGCTATCGTCGTATTCTGGCGGGATTTCTGACGTCATTGGTATCACGTGCTATCTGCTGATCGTACCGCTAGCACGCGACGTCCGACGACGCGCTGGCCTCGCGTCAGCAAGGATCTATGATACCAGGGATTGCGGTATCGAATTATTTTGCCAGAGAGGGTCTATGCATCGTCAGCTTGTAGATGCGGGGTGATTCTCGGGCGTCGCTTGATTGCTCAAAGGAACCTACCAGTTATAAACCCTCGTCCTGAATCAATCCTGGCTTCTCACTTAGTAAGCTGCACGTGGAACCAAAGAGCGGACTGCTTCTGAGCTCCCGCACTACCTCACCGGTCGTCTCGCAAAACCCACGGCTTCGCAGCCGGGTCGTACTCACTGATCTTCCCGCTGTGACTGTGTGTCTCCGCGGCAAGCGCGCCGATATGCTTGAGCTGCTGCACGAAATTGAACAGAACGTTCGTTCGGATAATGTCCTTCCAGACGGCTTCTCCTCGTAGATTCGGGACGTCTGACCGGCCTCAATCAGTTCCCGGGCTCGCGTTCGCCCGGCCTGCGTGCAGAACGTGTTCAGGAAGACGTTCGGGTACTCGTGGACCAACCGGCGAATCAAGTCAGGGAAGTGAATCCGCGGGCCCTCTTCCGTAACGCGTCGAGCAACAACCGGAATTCGCGGTGTCGTTCGTAGCAGTTTCGGAGCAGAATGGCGAGCGGCTCGTGTTCCGCTTAATCAGCGGCGGAGCGATCTTCGAGTCGTATTTTCTGGTCGTCGTCACGTGCAAATTGAGGATGTCATTCGCTCTCGTCTACACGAGAATTGTGACTTTCAACTGCTGAATCGTCAGCTTCGTTCGCTCCGTATAGTGTTTTCAGGCGTGACTGCAGTCGAACCCGGGGGCATCGATTCCGACGACACCGTTAGTCGGGAGAAGCGTTACTGAGAGATTGAGAAGAACCAGCCATGATAAGATGGTTGAACGCCTTACACGATGTCGAAGGAGACGGGATTTCCTCAAGATCGATTGTACTCCGAACCCGAGACATCTCGATGAGTTCGTCAAGAAGCATCCGGTACGTCGTATTTTTCCGAATCTTGAGACAGAGCTATACGATATGCTGGTGAAGTGTGCGCCGCTTTTTTGAGAACTTCGAAGAGTAGCGGGCAACGGCTCGTCGAGCCAAATGAAACGTCTGCTCTACAAACCGAAGTAACCGCGATTTTGAAGGGGCCTGCATTCAGCCAAACTACGCGGCGAACCTGTAACTCTTCGAGGGTTTCAGCCGGGTAGGTTAGATGGATATCGGAATCTGCGTGGCTCTTGAACGGGATTTTATATACTCAGGACTACCTGTATCCGATAATGAGTGACTCGTCGGACGACTATACGCTTGAGGATGCGCAAGACGAAGTCGGAATTCTTCGCCGTGTAACCGACGACGTCGTCGAAGCAATCCAGAACGCGGAGAGCGAAGACGTACTGGAGTTTTTGATTGAGGACGAAAAACTCGACGTGGTCCACGACGGAGAGCGTGGTCTGGGTCAGGTCCGACGGGCCGTACTTGAGTCTCCATTGGCGTCAGATCGGCTCAAGCGTATTGTAAGTCTCCGCGGCGACGAAACGCCCGAAGAGATACTCGTCCCGAACGACGTTGAGCGGAACGCGAAGGTCGCACTGGAAGCGGGCAAGCCAGTCGTCCTGTATGGGCCGACCGGGACAGGGAAGACGACATTTGCTAAGCAACTCGCTCGTGAAACCGGAATCGGATACACCCTCAACACTGCCACTCCCTCGTGGACGCCGTCGGACATCATCGGCGGCATCAGTCCGGACTACACCGGCGACTCACTAAGCTACCGAACGAAACTCGGCTGCGTGTCCGAAGCCGTTCAGCGTGCTCGCCGGTTCGACGTCGAATACGGCGTCATCCTCGATGAGATTACGCGAGCGGACATATCGAAGATATTTGGTCCGCTGTACACTGCAATCGAGAACCCACACCAAACCATCTTTGAGACCGACGAAGGTGAGACTATTGAGCTGGACGAGCGGGTGAACATCATCTGTACGATGAACATGTCCGACCGGACGGTGAACGAACTCGATAACGCCATCACCCGCCGGTTCGCCATGATCGAGTTGGACGAGTAAGAGGAGGACAAGCGCCGTCAGCTGTTCAAAGACTGGATCACCACGCACGTCACCGACCACACCGACCTCGGAGAAAGTGAGATTCTCCGGCTGTTCGAACGTGACTACCAGGGTATCAATCACGGCCACGAATCGACGTCGCAAGGGTCGATTATGCGGTTCGGCCCGATGCATTACCGCGACGTCGCCGTCTTCCTCGGCGTCGGCTGTCGGGAAGGCGGAGAGTACGAGTACGACCAGACAGACGCGGTCGGACAGGCATTCCGGACGTACATCGTTCCGCGATTGCTGAACGCCGCCGCGTTCCCGCAGATCGAGCGCATCGCGGAACACTACCGCGCGATGAACGGTGAGTTCGAGGAGTTCGATCTCTCGCCGGCAGCAGAGCTCGCCGAACGGGAACTCGAACAGGAACGACGCCAGATGGGCTCCTACGAGTAATGAGTACGGTTGACGAAGTTTACGAGTACGGGCAGGACACCTTCAATGTCCCCGAGCGCGGGGAGATCCGAATAGAGGGCTGTCCGTCGTCCATCGGGGACCAGCTTCGTCGCGCGTCATTTACACAGGAGAGTCCTGGTGTCTTCACGAAGAGTCAGGCCGCACTCGACTCAGATCAGGAGTACGAGGTCGTGACGGTCACCGTAGACGGCGACGAGAACGAGGTACTCCACGTTGAGGCGACGGACATCATCGGTGTCGTGAGCCTCACGCCGTCGTCGAAGGTGCAGGTCGATCCGAAGATCGACTGGGAACACATCTTCGACATGCTCCTGGCTGTCTACGACCAGAACCGATCTATCGAGTATCACGGAATTCCGCTGCAGGACTTCCTCTCTGACGACATCCATCTTGACGACGTGTTCGTGGTGCTGGCGATCAACTACCTGGATGGCTTGGAGACGATCCACCGGCAGGGGTACATCCGGGATCTGGTCATCAGACGGCTCGACAGTCTCGATGGGCGGGGGGAAATCGACGTCGAACAAACGTTGTTGAACCACGGGCGCGGAACGTTGGAGCCACACTGGATCCGCAACGAGACCGAGTACGACAACGCCGCGAACTCGCTGCTTCACTTCGCTGGAAAGACGCTCCTTCGACTCTTCCGACAGAATTCTCACGAGAACGACCACCCTGCATACGATCGAATCTTCTCCGAAGTACACCGCGAAGTGGAGCGTCTGGAGAGTATGGGTGTCAGCAGCGGGCTGGACCGGATGGACGCGTATCGACGCCTCTCACTGAGCGACCTTCCAAAGCAACGACGGTACTACCAGAAGGCGTTCGACGTCGCCAAGGCAGTGATGTCGTCGTCGCTCGGCCAGCAACTCCGTGATGGCCCACGAGAACTGGTCGTGGACTACGTCCTGAACATGGAGTCGCTGTTCGAGCAGTACTCTCAGGTCGTTATCGAGCGCGAACTCTCGTACATCAAGTCCTACGACCACCTCGGAGACCTCGACGACGTGACACCCGTTCGGTCACCATCGGTGAACCCGTTCGAGGGTGAAGGGCAGATATACCACGAACCAGACCACGCCCTGCAGGAAGGTGACAAGACACTGGCTGTACTGGACTCGAAATACTACGCAGAGGGTCACGATCCCGTGAAGGAATCGCCGTCCAGATCACGGCTCTTCAGTTACGCGTATCTCCTCCACTCAGATCGGCTCGCATTTCTGTGTCCGCTTCTCGAACCGAAGCGACGGCGAGTTACCCAGACAGATGCCGAACTGCAGATCGTTTCGCCCGAGCAGGAGTTTACGTTGGGTGGGTATGGCGACGTCGTCCACGACTATCTGCACGACGTACTTGTCCGCAAGTCTGCTGAACTCGAAGCCTTCCGGGCTGTCGCGGAAAACCGACTGTGCCTTGACGGTGTCGAAGAGACGGATCTGACCGACTCGAAGTCGATGAGAGGTCCGTTCACGTTCAAGGATTCTCGGGATTTCTCCTTACGTGTTCTCAAGGCTGCCGCCGACGAACACTCTTGGGAGGTCCGAAACCGGTACGATCTGGAGCAGGACGGTGACTGGACGCGGGAACAGATCGAAACGCGGTGTGAACAGCGTTACGAGCATACGACGACGTGCGTACCGGTGTTCTGTCGTGAACAGGGGCAAGAATGGATTGACCTATACTTCCTGAACGGCAGTGGTGGAGTCGAGAAAGAGGGTCCTTTGAAACTCCTCTAATTAGTAGTCCTGTCCGACAGTCTCTTTATACTTGGTTTCACATTACTCAGATAACCGAATGAGTAGCGAGATGACATCACATGACCCCCTCTCGAACGATGATGGGTTCTGGGGTCTACTGCTTGGGAAGAAATATGACAAAGTCCCAGAATCAGAACGGACGCTTGAAAATCTCGTCTCGGAATTCTACGTTGGGCGTACGAAACGTATCGACACCCGGTTTGAGTCGATCGACGACCTAATCGCAGGATTAGAAGACCAATCGGCAGATCAGGCTCAACAAACTCTCCTCACAATCTGGGCAGAGGAAAAATGGGCTCAAAAGAGCAGCGGCAGCAACGGCTTCCAGGTGGAATCTAATTTCGAAGATGAGCTTCAACGACTCAAAGAGGAGGGGCTCTTCGTGGAGCAGTTGGCTAACAATTTCACATTGGTATGGCCGAGTAAGGAGGTCCGTGTAACCACTCGGGAAGATGATCGTGTCAGGAGCCGATTGTTTGAGCAAGCCCACCCACTGTTCGTACGGAAAGAGGATGGTAGTGAAGTAGAGGTACGGGGTGCAAAAAATCGAATCAAGAAGTTCTCAAAGACCTTCACAGACAGTGATGGGGTTGATAGAATAGAGAGATCACAAACGACTCAACCCGTTATTGATGGCCTTGCGTCCATCTTCAATGACGAGATTGAAGCGCTCACACTCACAGAGGTGGAGTTCCAACGAACGTATCTCCCTGATGGATCCTCACTTTCCCTCAGCAACCCTGCAGGAGTTCGTAACGACCTCAACTCGGAAGCTGTCTTTCAGGAACTGGTCGATCTACAAAGCCTCTCCGAACTCTCCCATCTCGAATTTAACCACAATAAGACTGGGAAGAAGGTTGAGTTGAAAGTAGAGCGTGAAGAGACTGGATTCTACTTCGAAATCCAAGACCGGTATCTTCCTGAGTCAGAAAAAGAGGCAATCCAATTACTGATCGAGGACAAACTGGGAATCTCGTTCGACAGCATCTATCCTTATGACGTCCAGTTACGTGATTCATACATTTTCCACCAGATTCTCACTGGCGCAGTTGACACTTATAATCGATATTTCGATGACCTGCCAGAGGAAGAACGGTCGCTCCTAAACGAATTTATCGAAGTGTCTGAAATTGATACGTTTGAGTGCTACCGGTGTCACGAAGTATATGAAGGAGAGGAACCGGATGAATGCGAGGAATGTGAAGGGGACAGCTTCAGAGATGAAATTCGACGAGAGGTTAGCGTTGACGATGAGGCAATCCATGAAGCAGCACTTGAGGCACTGAAAGAGACCGGTGACACGCTATCTGATAATGGAATTAATTTCTTAGACGTCACAATCGATGCGTATGAGACAAAAAACAACGACTACATCAGAACCACATTCCAAGAAGTGGCGAGTGCAGGAAAAGAAGCCAACACCCACCGATACGAGTATATCAACTACTGTCTCGGAAATGGTCGTCTTCCTCGACGCATCAATCAATACCTGCTAAACTCAGTTCTCATTGTTTACGGGAAAGCATATCTCAACGGACGAGAGCACTTTGGAACTATCAATCTACATGACCTGTTGATGACCGATTCCCCAGAAGACCTTCTTAGGTAGTTCCCGACTGTGTGTACCGTAATTCTTACTGTAACTTCAACCGGTGCTCATTTCAGAATGTGTCTGGGTCGTTGAGGTGTGCTCAACCAACTCACTGACCCAGACAAGCAGATTTCGGCGGCTGACATGGAAACCTTTGCGCTTGACCACCTCTCGGAGTTACCGATGGAAGGCGTCGAGGGCTCGCCCCTCGACGCCGACGTGATTTGGAAAACCGTCGAACGAGCTGCCACCGACACCACCTCTGTTCACCACGTCGTCGAAAACACTGACGAGACGCCTGACGACGACGAAACGGTCATGGATTGGCTCCGTACTATCGATGCTGACGCTCTCGAAGATGTCGTCAACGACCTCCTCGCCGAGCATGCCACGACGATCCTCGACCCTGATCGGTCGAGGATCGTCATCATCGATTTCGTCGATAACCCCTATCACGGATCGTATCTCACCCATCCACGCGAAGTCTGTTCGATGAAGCCTCGCGACGGAACCACCAACTGTCACCGCTACTGTACCGCGTTCGTCCTCGATACGAAGAAACCGCTCACACTCGCGATAACGCCCGTCGTGAGCGATGAGGACGCAGCCGACGCCGTCGGCCGCGTCCTCGATCGCGTCGAACAGTTACCCTTCGAGGTCGACGCCATTCTCGCGGACCGCGGCTACTACCAAGAGCGCGTCATTCGACGTGCTCGGGCCACTGCTCCGGTGGTTCTCCCGGTCATCAAAAAGGGAAAACGGCTTCTCCATCAACTCGACACACACGCCTCCTACTGGACCGAATATGCGATGTACAAGGGCAAAGACCGAGAGCTTCAGTTCCCGCACGCGGTCTGTGTCTCCTACCACAACGGCGACCGCGGCGAGAACGGCGAAGTCGTCCGTGGATATGTGGCGTGCGATCTGACCGATCGCACGCCCAAACAGGTCGAAACCCTCTATCGCAAACGCTCAGCCATCGAAACCAGCTACCGAACCTACCGCGAAGCGAGAGCAACCACCACTACACCAGACCCGCTGATTCGGTTTGTACTCGTCGCTGTGGGCTTTCTGTTGCGGAATCTCTGGCTGGTCGTGCGCTGGACGGTCGTCGCCCGCCCACGACGGGGCGGGCGCGACCTTCCAACCGAATTCACGTTCGAACTGGTGTGTGGCTGGATCAGAGACCATCTGAGCACCGAGCTTGGATGGCAGTACACGTGGGAGACTAACGGAGTTGGTCTACCGCCGGGCTACGCCTTGGCCACGGCCTGACCGAAGTCAGGCCGCTGGCCCGCCTTTCCCGAGCAACAGCTCTCGACTAAATGCGCCAACAGAGCGGCCGAAAAGACGCTCACGCGCGTGAGCGTCTGCTTCACCCTCACCCAACCATTCCACACCATCGACTTATCCTCCAAATCATGGTGTGGACCCAGGAGATCGAAAACAGAATCGGGAACTACCTTTCTTGTCTCAGCGATTCGTAACAGCAAGTCTCAGTTCAGGAATCGGATTATCGGGCGGGCTGATGATGCGTTTGAGCGTCTCCAAGACCTTCATCAGCGCGGTACAGCAGGCGAATTTGACGACCTATCACAGGAGGAACGGAAGGAACTGAAAGATGACTACGATTACAACGGGTTTGAACGGGACGTATTCTATCTCCTGAAGTTTATGTTCCTCTTCACTGAGCGGTGGGGCCGAGAAGGAGAAACAGAAACAGACGGCTGCCTCGTAATTCCGGAGGAGGATGGATACTTCATCGCAAGTTACGATCCAAAGCTCACCTACACTAAGAAGGGATACGACCTAGATGCCGGAGAGAAGAACAAAGCGGCATGGTACATGGTTACGGAAAACCTCGGCGGCGCTCTCTCAGTTTCGCTTTCAGACGACGAAAATCTGGATGCCCACCTCTTCGTCTCGAATAACTTCCGGGAAGGTCAATTCCCCCATGTCGCCTCTCGTGTTCAGGAGTGGTTCGAACAGAGTGAAGACGTTGAAAAAGGGGGAATCCCGGTTGCATTCCTCCCACTCGAATCCTTGTTGTCACTTTACGAAATCTTCGATCGGCATTACGATCCCATCATCGAATACCCCTCAGTGAAAGCTGCATTCAGAAGAGCGTTCACAGAGAAGGTCAAAAATGGAGAGGATGGATACTCTGTTGTTGATACAGACGCTTGCGACACCGTCGAAGAGCAAGTACTACAGGCATTGAGGGGGACTACCCGGAGTAGAACGCTCAAAGACCACACTGAATAGAGCTTGTTAGTCCCACATACTGTTCGAAACAAACTAATCAGACTGCATGTTGGTGATCTTCGCTGGTGAAGATTAAAACGGTGCGACGAGCCACTCACCGTCTTCCTTTCGTTCAAGCTGCGGTCCGAAAACCTGCTGGAGAGAGTGAAGTTCATCCTCGTACCGTAGATCGTACGTTTTCCCACTTCGATGGAACGAACCTTCGACGACGAACTGTACCGTCGGACTTTGGTACTCTAAATCGTTTGCGCGTCGGTCCATCTCATGAGCCAACTCATTAGCCAGGTCCTCCTCTGCCAAGGCTTCTGAGAGACCAACAACACTCACAAGATCCGGAACGTCGTCTTCTTTGAGTCGCTGTACAAACTCCTCTACAGGAATCTGATGCTCGAAGGTCTCATACGCACCTTCGATAACGAGATTGTAGCGTCCAGGTATCTGTCCGGGGCCTGCCATTACGCAGACAACGTCTCCGAAGGGACAAAAATGGATACGGTAGCGTAGTCACCTATCTCTACGAAAGTCCTACTCCTCCCAGAAGGCACGCTGGCGTTCTTCGATTTCGGAGAGTACCATCGATAGGACATCCCGCCAGTCAATTGGGTGTGGCGAGTCGTCACCTGGCGTCGGCGCATCAGGACCTGGATGGACATGATCACGGGTGTTGTGGCCTGATGGATGTCTATCCCATCGATGATCGAACTCGCTGGTGTCGTGTTCTTCGTGGTAGTGAAGCGAGAAGTCCCCGTTTTCGAACCAGACGACCTCCAAGCGAGCAGCACGAACGCGTTTCGGGTAGAACCGCTGATCGTACACGCACACCAGACGGTCCGGGGCAAATGCCGGCTGATCATCGATTCGGCTGAAACGGTCACCAGCGGCGAATCGATCTCGAATGGCATCGAGTCGGTCGAAATCAATCGGCGCACCGCTAAGCGAGTCAGACGTGTTCTCGTCGCCGCCTCTCATACGGCGGACTGTAGATCAGCGCCGTCACCGGACTCGGTCGTGAGGGCTCGTTCGAGCAGTGCCACCCGACGACGCGCTGTTTGCCACGCGGAGAGACTCTCCCAGACGTCCTCGATAGATCGGTCAGTCTCGCTCGCATAGTCCGAAATCGAGATATCGTCCGGTGATTCGACGTCGAATTCGCTCTCCAGCGTCTCTGCGCGCTCCGACTCTGTTTTTAGAAGGTCAAGAAGTTCTTCAGTGGCGTACTCCTGCCGGAGTTTCTGAACCCGTCGCCAATTCAGGTACTCCTGGTTACGCTCGTAGGTGGCTGGTGATTCCGTGACCTGTGTCACGATTCCCATCCGTTCGAACCAGTCCAAGTACTCACGTGCGGCATCGACACCGTGTCCCGCGAGTTCGGCGACGTCGTTCGCCGTTGCTGGACTATCAAGGGCAAGGACGGCGTCGAAAAAATCGTCCCGCGTTCGGTCGCCGCACACCAACTCCTCTGGAGGAGTCAATGCCTCGAAGTCGGGTGCCTCAGAACGTTCATCGGCGTCGGCTGTTAGCTCCTCGCGCGGTTCCTCCATACACTGTCTCCGCACCAAGGAGGAATAAATCTTTTCCGCACGTAATAATCCGTATCGACTAGCCGTGATCTCCGACCTGACTCACAGTTAGTCTGAGGTGGTGAATTGTAGTAGGGTGGACTGTTGTTCGTTCGTTCCCTGGTGAGTAGAGGTATCCAGACAGTCGATTGTCGTCGAAGGACTGATCGTGGGATCGAGATCCTGCAGAAGATGGTGGCCATCCGACGAATCAATTGTTTCGAGGCACTCGCTACAGGCCAATACGAGATAGTAGTCATGGAAGTCTATCTGCCGGTCGGCAGAATCGCCACACCAGTAACACTGTGGAGTTGCCTCCCGGAACCGCTCCAGGAGGCCTTCCGAGTCCATCACCTGGGTAAGGAGGGTGGACAGATTAGCGTGGTCCGACATATCAAGTCGGAGTATCGAAACGGACTCCTCAATCACGGGCCGCAGATTTTCCAACCACGGTGCTATACTGTCCCTAGTCGGATCTGAACGTTGCTTGTCCATCTCTCTGGTCACATGCCGGAGAAGGGTATCTCGTTCGTCCCGCGAGATCGAGAACGTGCAGTACGGTTGGATCGATCCCACGAGCAGAACCAGATGATCAGTGTCACTCATCGCAACTACCACTCTTTATGCGCGAGAAAACGGCTGATCGAGCGATTCGAGTCAGAAGGGGGACAGAGTCAATTCGTGACCACCTTCGCCGACGACCCGCCGTTTCGAGCTGTTGTTTTGCCCTCATCGTTCGGAATAGGTGAAATAACCAGGTGCGTAAAAAACTCTGCCCTGAGAACACCGTGATATCGTCCCACCAGAGCCTATACGGCCAATATCCATATCGAGGGCCCGGAACGCAGACTCACGGCACGACCATATCGCCGACTCGCCTTAGACAGGCTGTAGGAACAAGGGTGCGGCAAGCAACAGAAACACTCTCAGCGAGAGTCTCGAAATGGATTGTCGAAAATCGCCATCGGGAGTTGTCTTCGCGTCCTATGTCGGGGTTCCTATTCGCCGTAACTCGTGATGTCCCGATCCCCGAGCACGCGCGTATACGCGTCGTCGCCGGTTACGTCGGCGAGCCGACCGGCGAGTTCCCGCAGGTCGTCATCGACGCCCCACTTATCGACGTAGTTCTGAACTGCTTTCCCCTTCTCGTAGCGGTAGCGGAGGAACTGAAGTTTGTCGAGGTCTGAAAGGTGGTCGCCACCTTCGCCGTTGACCCGCTCTTCGATGTACGCCCGACGCTTCTCGTTGTCCCAAGTGCCGAGTTCGAAGCCGTCATCTTGGTTGTACAGGTGGGTCTCCTTGAGGTCCTCTGGGTTGGCATTCGTCCCGCGGCAGAGCTTGTTAACGTCGTCGAAGGAGGGGTTCGATGTATCAAGCAGGTCGATGAACACGTCTTCGACGCCGATGTCGCTGGCCTCCTGAATGATGCCGTAGATCTCCTGAACGACTTCCTTCGCGGACATGATCTCGCCGTCGCGCTGCACCTTCCCGTGGTGTTTGGAGTACTCGTGGAAACACGCGCCCATCTCCATCACGCCGATGTCGCCACGTGAGAGGTCGCGGTTCTCTTCGAGTTGCGTGCGGGTGCGACGGGCTGTTCGGTAGATGTCGCGGCGGAGGGAGTTCCACGAGGCGGGTTCGGTGTCGTCAATGGGTCGAGCGACGACGACGATGTCGAAGGAGACGGCTTCACCAGAGATGAATTTGTGAAGATCTGCGGTAATTGGATACGTAGCTGTGACCTCGAAGCCAACATCACAGAGTGATTCAAGAAGTTCTCCCCAGGATTCGGAATCACTATGATGGTATGTGAATGTTAGAACCCCATCGTCTACGAGGCTCTCGTGAACTACCTCAAACCCTTCTCTAAGTTCCATCTCGAAGTCTTCCACGTCCTTCCCCTCGGAAGGGTTCGAAACAATGCTCTCAGTACGTGGTGTGTATTCAGGTTCGAACCACTCGTACTCGTCTTTTAGGATTAATCGAAGCCAGACGTAGAAGAAGTCAGATACTTCGGAGTAAATGATGTTGTCGTAGTACGGCGGATCCGAGATTACAGCATCGAACTCGTCTTCATAATCAAGTTTGCGCATATCCCCCTGTGAGAGGGTGAAGTTTTCGCCAATTGGTTTGGCGAATTCGGGTGTTTCTTTCTTTTCACCGTCGTCCACCCACCGCTCAGTGGGAGCACTGGCATACTCTACCCCACTAATCACCATATCCCAGATGGACTGGAACGTCCCCATCCCGTATTCAGTCCCCCAGACGTTTGCTTCGGCGGCTGCCTGTGGAACGTCAAACGAATTGATATTGAAGATATCATTTATATGATTATTTGAGTGCTCATATCCCACTAGCATATTGTTCGTCCGGAGCATGTCGCTAAATGCCATCAAAAGATACTCTCGAACATTCTCATTCTCAACTTCGCTTATCGACTGAAGAAGTTTCGAAAGGCAGAGAAGTTGGCGTGGACTGTACGCGTCAGTCCAGTCCTCCAGCCCATGTTGGAATAGGTCGTTCCCGCTAATAGAGGATGATTCGGTGATTGCTCCGCGTGCGATTTCGCTCTGTGGGACGAACTGAGTGAGTTCGTCTGCTTCTTCCCACTCCTTTCGAGCCTCCTGTGCGAGGTCGCGGTCCACTTTTTCTGCTCGCTTGTAGCCTTTCACTGCGGCACGTTCTTTTCCTTGGTCATCACAGGTGCCGCAATAATACTCAAGCGCGTACAGGCTGAGACCGTAGCCATCTTGTTCTGCAACAGCGTCAGTAACCGAGTATTTTTGTCCACAGTCGGTACAGTGGTAGTTCCCCCTTCCGACGTTCCCGTCCGAAGGGTCGAAGGAATTCCCGCATTCATTACAGGCGCACTCGTTTTGCCAATCGTCAACACTGACGACCGACTCGCAACTCGGACAGAAGACGCTGTACGTTCCTTTGTTGTCCCCATATCGTCCTTTCCCGACTCGGTAGTCTTTGAATAGGGGAACAGTGTGCCCGCAGGAAACGCAGTCGAGTTCTCGAACCCAGAAGTTGTACATAACGTCGGCGTCGTGGTCGCCGTTCGGGCAGGGGGTCTTGTAGTACTGCGTAATCTCGTCGGCGACGTCCTCCTTCACCTGTTCGAAGGCTTCCTCCAGCTCTTCGACGTCGGTCTGGCCCGCTTCCAGTTCCTTCTTCGTGACGAACCACGCGACGGGATTCAGGTCGTTGCCGACGACCTCCGCCCCGAAGCGTGACGCTTCTACGAGCGACGTACCGCCGCCCATGAACGGGTCGAGAATCTTCTTGTCCTCGACACGGACGTCCTTCGGGTAAAGCTCCCAGAGGCTCTCCGGGTCGGTCATGTCCACGCGTTCGAGGAGCGACGCGACGTCGAAGTCCGACTTGCCGTCTGCGTCGTCGCCATAGGACGCCAGCGTGCTGCCCTCGTGGCCGGGCTCGAACACCGAGACCTTCTCCGGATCGTCCAGCATCGTGTACAGAGAGATGGCGCGGAAGACACAACCGAGGCGTCGCGCCCACCACTTGTGCATCGTGTAGATTGGGCGGTAGTACATCTTCGCTCGACCCTCCTTCGCCGCGATCTCGTTCACGCGCTCGATGGGGAACCCGCGTTCTATGGGGAGTTCCGTCCGCTCCTGCCGGCCCTGCGAAGATCCAGATTGTTCAGACATTATTCAGTATGTAGAAGCGATGCGCCACGAGCCACATAAGTGTGCGTTCTTCGCAGTAACGTCTCGGTGAAGCGAGCTTCGTTGGGTGTCTTGAAAGGAAAACAAACGTCGAAGAAGTTGCCTAGTCGTCGTCAGAGACGAGCGTTTCGAGGTCAGTCACGTTCTGGATGGCGTCGGATGCCAAGTCGTCATGACCCGTCTCGATGGCGAAACCGGCTGCCTCAGTCATTGCTTGTACCATCTGTTCCACGAACATCGAGTCATCCGTGACGTACTCTCCAGCCACCTGTAGTGCTCGCCGGCTGTCTGTCAGTGGTATTCCGACCACTTCTTCGATCTTAGCGATTATTTCTAGCGATTCGTCGATCTTCTTCGCACGGTTGATCGTTTTTTCGGTCTGCATAGTGGGTTTGACCCGAACAACTACAGCCGCCAGTCATTTTTAAAGGTAAGCCAGAGGGAGCGGAGGTAATTGAGTTGGTACTCGCTCCCTGAATCGCTACGATTCGAGCGATTCTCCGTTATTGCGTTGTTTTGAGGGGTTAGAGCGAGTATGCGTGTCAGGAGAGGTGGGTGAGAGTGGTCAATGAGTTCCGAAATGGGCCAGATGTCTAACAGCGGCGCGAAGTGGTTCGACACCAGAAACTGATGAGCTCTCAATGAATTGTTTGTGAATACACGACTGATCGGTGGTCTGGGTCAAGACGTACCAACGCGAGGCAGGCCGCGGCTTCATCGGAGAATCACACGATTGCTGAGCGTGGCCCACACCGGGTTCCGAGTACTGGCACAGGTAAAACCGAACCAACACCGTTTCCCGCCGAATATCGAGTTAGGGGGCAATCGAACAGGCTATCCAGCGTGCTGTGGATAGTTCGGTATGACTGATTTCCTGGAAGTGCGAGAAGACGGAGACTCCGTGATTTCTGGAACAGTAAGCCGAGATGAGCTTGAAGCGGAACTGACACCGCTGAACCCACGAAGTTTGTTCGATAGACGACTGAAGACTGTTCTTCGGGATATGCTGGATGAGGCGGACGATGACGAAATCGTCGTCGAAGCCCTCGTCAGAAACGCGGACGCCGACCAGTAGGAGAAGTGGAACTACTTCTGGAAGGTGATCTCGATCTTCAGGCTTGACGCCTCATCGGGCATCCGCTCGAAAAGGTCTTGGACCTTCGTGTAGTCCTGTCCGGACCGTAACGTCAAGCTGACTTGCGTCCGCTCGACGTCGGCGGTCCCCTGAAGAGCGCCGGGAACACCCTCGCGGTCGGGCAACATGAACGTGACGTCGCCGTAATCGACACTTCCGGTCTGGTGGTTGTTCCGCCACTTACTCCGCATCGCGGCGACGTCGTCGCCGTTGTACTCGAAGCGCCACGTGGGGATCTCTGTGTCGGCCTTGCGGAACGGGTACCCCGGAACCCAGTCGGAGGCTTTCTCCGAGCCGGTCGTGTTGACGACGTACTCGGGTTCTTCGTCCTTCCCGATGTTCTCCAGCAGGTACGTCCGCACCATGTACTCGGTAACACTGCTGTCGAACCGGTCGCCGACCTTGTTCACCGTGAACTGGTCGCCCGGTTCTAAGTCCTCGATGTACTCCAGGATCTGGTCGCCGATCCGTTCGGGAACGGTCGGGACGATCTTCACCGTCGTCGGATCGCGGTCGCCGAGCGATCCAAGATACCGACCACCGGCTTCCAAGACGTAGTCGTCTACGAGGAATTCGTTGACTGCCTCGCGGGCGACGGACTCGGTCTCGTCCGGCGGGAGGAACACCGACTCCTCGGCACGGACCTCGCCGATAATTGTGTCGAGGTTCGCGTAGCCGTCGTCGTCGATGTGCGTCTCGATGCGGTCTACGAGGGACGATGCACCAACGACCTCTGCGCCGCCGACGTCGCGGACCGTTGCGTCGGACTGCGGCTTATCGAGGATTTCGTTCCCTTTCACGATGACGTACTGGTCCTCACGAGCGAGCCGACCGATGGCCCGCATCACGACGTCGTGGCTGTCGCCGTCGATCCAGATCTCGCCGTCTTCGACGAGTTCCAGTTCGAAGTCTCCGATATCGAGCGCGGTTGTTCCGCTCCCGAACCGCTGACGCAGTTCCTGTTCGACATCATCGACGCCCCAGACGTCCACATCGTCTTGCTGGACGAGGACGGTGTCCAGCGAGCTTCCGGAGAGGTCATCGCGGAACCCGCCAGTGTCACGGGCGAGTACCGGTTTGTCCGAGAGCGCTTCGACGGTCGCATTCAGCACGTCGTTCGCACTGCCGGGGATCGGAAGCTCCGGATCGCGGAGGAACTGCTCGTAGATATCCTCAACCGAAATCTCACCGCGCCGCTCCAAGAGATCCTCGGCGATGTCCCAGACGTCCGACTGGAGGTCAAACGGATCGGCAGATGCTGAGTCCGCGATGTTCGAGGCGTCCAGCTCGGCCTCGTCGTGAACGTAGACGTCGAGTTCCATCGGCGTCATCTGCCCCCAGTCGTTGAGCAGGTCGTTCCCGTCAAGCACCTCACCGTACAGGAGTTGGAGTTCTTCGCGGAGTTCGTTCTCTTCCTGCTCCCGCATTCCCTGAATCGACGTGCGAATCTCGTCATCGAGGGATTCGTCGGCGAGGACCTGCCGTGCGCCCTCGATGTACCGTGCCTTGTCGATATACCGTGTCCCCGACTCGATGGCCTTGTCGCCCGAGGGCTGGACGAACACGAGCGTGTTACGCCACTCGCGGCCACGTCCGTCGTTCGTGATGACTTTCTCGACCTCCTCGTTCGTCCACTGGTCGTCCTTCACGACGACCTTGACCTCACGGTCGTCCGGGATGTCCCGCATGTCGTTCGTACGGAACCCTACCGGGTGCGCGTTGGATCCGAAGATATCTGTGATGAAGTCCGCGACCTCAGCCTTCGCCGACGTCTCCGAGACGTCTACGGCCGCGTTCCGGATGAGTGCGTTCGGGTTCTGGCGGTCGCGGATTGCGTACTTCCCGTTCAGCTTGTGGAGATGCCACGCGACACCGTGGAGACGTTCGAGATTGAGGACAACGTCAGAGACGAGATCCCCCGTCTGGTAGGCACCCATGACGATCTCCGAAACCTCCGCACCCTCGCCTTCGCTCGGCTTCAGCGAGTACAGGAGAATCGTGTTCAGAATACGTCGGCCGTGGGGAACGTCGTCGTCATCGATTCGACTCTTGATGTCGCCTGTCGCCGCATTCAACCGCTCGTAGTTGATCTTCGCCAACTCGTCCTCGAACTCGATAGCATCGATGTCACCGTGCGTGATTAGATCCGTCTGATCCTGCATCTCCAAGAGAACCTTCGAGAAGAGGTAGATCATCCCTCGCGTGTTCTGGTTATCCTCGTCAGCGTAGTATCGCGTCTCAAGCGCATCCAGAAGCACAGGGTGGAACGGATACAGATCGTGCATCTCCGACAGCAGATCATCGGGAATGGAGACGTGATCAGATTGGTCGTAGGCATCGAAGTACCCGTTGACGATCTCCCGGGCAGCGTTCTCGTTAACCGAATCGATCAGGCGGTGACGCAGAACCTCGCGCTTGTCCACCTGGTTGTTCATGTTGACCTCGACCGCCTGTTCCCGGTTCAGGATGTCGTGGACCTCGGAGCCCTCACGCAGGACGGAGACGATGGTGTATAGTTCGAGATCGGAGAGTGCCGTAGATTCGAGGAGCGACTGGAGGAATGCTTTGTTCGCACTCTTGCGGTCGCCTTGGAGCGTATCGAACCAGTCCTCAAGTTCGTCCACGAAGAACGCGACCGTATCGTCGCCGACTGCTTCCTGAATCGTCTGCATATCGGGATACCCTCCCGAACTGTACGTTCCAGGATCGTAATCGAGTGCCTCGAAAAACGGTTCCCACAGATACTCGTACTGCTCGTTCTGCATGGCGACCGTAATCGGCGTCGCCGATTCAGGGAGTGCTGCGTCGAACCCTTCGACCGAGTCGCTTGCCCAGTGGCCTGCTGCGTCGGGGTCGTCGAAGCAGTGGTACAGCGCGACCATCTGGTGGGACTTCCCACTGCCGTACGGCCCGTATAGGATATGTGTCCCGCGCGGGTCATCGCCTGTGAGCGAATCGCGGAGAATGGAGAGTGCTTCACGGAGCCCCTGGGTCATCAGGGTTCGCTCGAAGAAGAGTTCCGCGTCTGACTCGAACTCGTCATCGTCATCCACGTTGTAGAGCTTTACCTGGCCGTCGATTTGCCCCTCTTCCCGAAGCTCACGGCTGAGTGTTACCGTGTCTTTGAGGGTATCCGACAAGGATCCTGACTGTGCCATCTTGATACTTAAACACACCTCTTGGGCACCCAATAAACACTATGGTCTTTCGAACCCCTCTCTCCCCCCAGAACCATTCAAAGGTAGGGTGTCATCGAAGTCTTCGTGGTTTGTTGCTCACACCTATTTTCACGGTGATCTGAATGCTAAGTAGGTCTGCGAATCTGGGACGTCTCATTGTCCGAAAGGGCCATGATTGAGTAGCGATGATGCCGTACTACTCATTTATGGAGAGTGATCCTCTGTTTCGTGAAGTACAGCGGTTTCGCCAGCCGTGGATCTGGGCGCTTCTCGGTGGTATCGCGCTCCTCATGCTTGTATTAGGCCCTATCTTGTGGGGAGGGCTCGCCATTGTCGTTGGGATCGCTGGGCTAATCTACAGTCTTCGTCTCCAAACCGAGGTTAGAACTGATGGCATCTATTTCAGAATGTGGCCTCTCCACTGGTCATTCCGTCAAATCCCGTGGTCAGAGACTGAACATTACGAGGCCAAACAGTATAGTCCCATTCGAGAGTTCGGTGGCTGGGGAATCCGCTGGGCACCTGGGAAAATCGCATACAATGTCAGTGGCAATCAGGGGGTCTGGATCGAACAGACGAACGGACGTTCAATTCTTCTCGGGTCACAACACGCCGAGGAGTTCAGTAGTGCAATCGATGAGGCAACACAGTAGTTGTCTCCCAACTTGGGTTCGTATCCACTAACGAGAGAGCAGGCAACGTTTCGATCGAAGTGAGTGCTGAATCCGCCGTAATAAATGTGCAGTCCTACGCCTGTCGGTCACAAAACGTATTTGACGCGAACCTGTCTCTACGTGACTATGGGAAGTTACGACCTCGTTGATGTTGAGGTCACACATGAGTCTGCGGACGATCTTTTCGATTCATTGTCTGAGGATGGTGCATACGAGGATCATTTACAGAGCATCCAAGCTGTTCGCCTCCAAGCGGGCCAGCCTGATTCTGAACTCCGGTCGCTCAAAGAGTTGGATGAAAACTCCGTCAAGCTACTCGAACATCAGGTGGATGCTGCCTATCGGGCCCTTTTCGAGATGGATGGGAAAGCCCTTCTCGCGGACGAAGTTGGGCTTGGAAAGACCATCGAGGTCGGGATGATTCTCAAGGAGATGCATTTCCGGGAGACAGATGAATCCGTCCTCATCCTCACGCCTGCACAACTGGCCAAACAGTGGCAAGCGGAACTCCGTGAGAAGTTCGGACTCGACTTCGTTTGCAACTACGACGACGAATTCGAGGACTTCGACGCCCACGACTACATCATTGCGAGCATCGACACCGCGAAGAGTGAGCGACATCGTCAGACGGTTCTCGACCGCGACTGGGACGTTCTGGTCCTCGACGAGGCACACTACGTCAAGAACGAAGAGACGGACCGCTACGACCTGATCGACCGGCTCTCGTATAACTACGCGTTCTTCCTGACGGCGACGCCGATTCAGAACGAACTAACTGACCTGTACAACGTCGTCTCACTTCTCCGTCCCGGACTGTTCGGCACACGCGACGTCTTCCACCAGTACTTCGTGAACAGCAATCAGGAGACACTCGTCAACCGAGACGAACTACAGGATCGGTTGAACAAAGTGATGATTCGGAACCGACGGGAAGAGACGGATATCGACTTCACGGACCGGACTATCGACACACGGACGTTCGATCCGACTCCAAAGGAACGTGAGCTCTACCAGGCAGTCTCTGACTACGTCAAGGGTGCTTACAGCCAAGATCAGGGCCAGAAGCTCGTGCTAATGCTCCTTCAGAAGGAGGTTGTTAGCAGTCCTGTAGCGCTCAAGGAAACGATCGAGAAACGACTCTATGAGCAGTCTGAACTCACCCATGCGGACGAACTGGAGTCCATTTTGGACCTGATCGAAGACATTGATACAGTAACGAAACAGGAGCGCCTTCTGGATATCGTCGAAGAAGCACGTGACACCGTCGAAATGGGGCGTGTGATCGTCTTCACCCAGTTTCGTGCGACGCAACGTCAAGTGCTTGATCGACTCGCCTCAGAAGGGTATACCGTCCACGCGTTCCACGGTGGGCACTCCAGTAGTGAGAAAGAACAGATCGTCGAGGACTTCGAAGAAGAAGGCGGAATCCTTGTTTCAACAGATGCAATGAGTGAAGGCCGAAATCTCCAGTTTTGTAATTTACTTGTCAATTTGGGTCTCAGCTGGAATCCTATGCGTATGGAGCAGCGTATCGGGAGAGTTCACCGAATTGGCCAGAAGCGAGATGTATTCGTTTTCAATATGGCGTTGAAAGGTACGGTCGAGGAGTACGTACTGGAGCGCCTTTACCACAAAATCGACCTGTTCCAACAAAGCGTGGGCGAGCTAAGTTCCATATTGAGTCGGTTAGAAGAGTCGGGAACAAGCTTCGAGGACCAGATTTTCGACCGACTCGTCAATGCTGATTCAGAGGTCGATCTGGAGAATGACTTCGATGCGATGGCCGTCGATCTGCAGGAACAACGAGAGCTCGCTGACAAACTGGAGGAGTTCAACAACGGCGTCTTCGAAGGATTCGACTTGGGGGAAAGCGATGACTGACGAAGCACTCGCGGTCACGCAGTCCGTCGTTGAGGACTTCTCCGAACGCTACCTAGAGTCACTCGGCGGCACCATTGAGACACGAGGAGACACCTGGGAAGTTGCGATTCCAGACAATGAGGATACAGAATTGCCGGCAGGCACCCTCTCGTTGCTTTGTGGTACGAACAGAGACGAAGATAGTACTGGAGAGCATCTCCATCCAGAAAGTGAGTTTTTTCAGCGGATCCTCAGAGAGGCAGCTGAGCGTCGCCCCACAGGGAAAATATCGATAGAAGCCGGTCGGGATGACGTAGTGATCCCACAGTGGATTAAAGAAGGCGACGTCGAAGTGAGGGAAATCCAGTTCACGCCGTACTACGACCGTACCGCGATTGTGGTTCTTTTTGAGGTGAGTATCGAGACAGTCAGTGAATACCAACAGGAGCTCCTTCGCGCCATCGCCATCGACCACCGCTCGGAACAGAGACTTCCGGCGTTGGAGGAGACGTTTCTTCAAATGACGGCGATACCCACGAACGGCTCTCCCACTACCGCGAAATCCTCATTATCGGAATCAGACGCACGATCACATCTCAGCACAGCTCAAGATCAGCTGATGCGGAGCATCCAGAACGAAATTGATGAGGTCCATAATGAAGCATCCAGAGCAGCGGACGCAGAGGTCGAAGAATACCGGCAGCTCCAACAACAACGGATCCAAGAGCTGGAAGAGGAACGATCCAAACTATCCTCGAAGATCGATGAGCTGAGTGAAACGATCAACGGCAGTGATCAGGACGATCGCGTGGAGGCACTGAAGAAACGGAAAGAGGCAAAAGCTGAGTATGAAGAGGTGGATGCGGAACTAAGTACTCTGCAGGAACAGCGCGACCAAGGATTTCCACAGAAACAGGAAGAGATTCGAAAGCGGCATGCGCTGGATATTCGAGTGACTCCCCTGACGGTAACACAGGTAGAGTACGAACGGGGAGAGATCGATGTCGAACTGGCTGAGCAAGGAGTTTCCCGAACGGTGACGCTCGGATATGGAAGCGGGATCGGAACTACGGAGACCGTCCAGTGTTCATCATGCGATCGTGTGTTGAGCGTAGAGAACCCTCTGAATACGATCAAAGGTTCTCTTCGATGTAGAGTCTGCAGTTCTTCTAACGACTAGAGAAGCTGCAGCAAGAGTTATCGAATGCACCGACGAACGGAGGCCTCTCAGCGAACCTCAATCATCGTCTCCCATGATGAATAACTCATCATGCTCGATCCGCATCAGATCTTCATTCTCCCTATTGTGACGCCTCACGTTCTTTATATTGATTCCCAGCTTTTCCCGATCTTGGTTGTATTTGTAGCCTGGTGAGGATTCAGCGACCTCTCGCATCAATCGCCTGACCGTACTTTTCCGTATTTGACCTTTGAACAGGTCAACTACATCGGTTATACTGAATGTCGCTTTTATACTATCGCCACCATCAGAACGGTACGCAGCGACCTTGATTGCCAGCCGCTTATCCTCCCTGTCCATAAGCATCAACGGTTTTTTAGTCGGATCTCGTGGATTCGTGAGTTCTAAACTCTCAGAATCAACGTACAACTCTGGGTTATTCGGATGCCATGTGAAATCCAATTCATCGAGCACTCTGGGTAGATACTGCTTCCGGGTGTAGTCGCTCACACCGATTCCTTGTGCTGCCTTGATTGCGTTATCGAACTCAGTGAGACTGAATCCGACCGCTCCAGATTGACTGAGTTCGTGAGCGATCGTCTTGGTACGACGCTCCTTCGCCCCCATCGAATCATCGACATCCGGCTGAGGCTCCTCTGAGATTCTCTGAAGCTTCTGTGTTACCCGTTCGATTACGCTACCATCAGTGATGTATCCGTACATGATCGCCTCTGCGAGTTCACCGGCAGAACGATAATCGTCTTGAGAAGCCGATATCAAGGCTGTACGAACGTTTTCAGCGATTCGGTGAGAAGCAACGACTGTCTCACCTCGGTCAACCTCACGAGTTTTTTCTTTGCTTTCTGAACCACCTAAGGTGTCCGTGAGGTCATCAACTACATCTTGCAGGTCTGCGAGTTCTCCCTGATTGAGGAAGTATCGGAATTCCCGTTCCAACTCGATGCCCGCATATGGCCGGCACTTTCCGAACTTGGCCTTGATTTCGTTGTTGAAATTCCGTTTCACATCTTCGTCGATGCGCAGATTCAATCTCACGCGATTGGTCTCACCGCTCACACAGACCACCCCGCATCGAACTGCGGGAACCAAGTGCTGATGGTCTGATAGAGGTGATGATGATGTATGCAATTGGTTACAGACAGTAGTAGTATCTGTAGTACCTCGGCACCGTGGTCGGTCAGTGGCTCTAGTAAATCGGCGTCATGAGCGGTTTTAGCGGCCCGACGCCCCTGCTGAATGCTGCCCCCCTGTAGAGGGATTCCTGATTGGCGCAAAAAAGAAATTCTGAGAGCGGCTTCGACAAGCCTCTCTTCGAGAATGAGCTGTTCTAATTCGATACCTCTCCGGTCGTGTCTTCTAACTGGTGTCATGGAGGAAAGCCTCCACCCGCCCCTGTCTGGGCGAACCCCTGCGGCCGGAGTTTGGAATTGAGGCTGTCAAGACGGAACGTAGCCTAAATATGATTTATTCCCCCATCTCTCGGTAGAGCTGATTGAGCGCTGGATTCTGACCCGATCCAAGAGCCTGGATTGCGTCCCGTGTTTGTTGTTTCACAGTATGTAGGAGCTCCCCCTTCTTTTTCGGGAGGCGACTGTGATCCCCGTCCTGATATCCTTCATCGGCAGCAAGGAACAGGGCGATCCGTGATCGTAACAGACTGCGACTATCTCCCTCACCAGCGATCAGGACGTGGGTTGCGATATACAGCGAAGCATCCATCTTATACGGTACTAGAGTTGCAGCGTTCTTGCGGAACCATTGATACACGTCGTACATCAGGTCATCTACTTCTTCCGGTGAATCTGGGAAGTCCCCTTCTGCGAGGATGAGACTCGCCTCTTCGGAGCAATCCTCTGATTGGCATTCTAAGAAGACTTCGTACGCCGTCAGGCCATCGATGCATAGGAGTTGTCGTCGATCCACCTCCTGATGCTCATGGGAGTGGATATCTGGGTCGGACGGGAGGATATGCGTATCACTATCGGTGCCGATGCTATCTGCGTCATGGAACTCTGTCATGTCTATGAATTCGAAAACCGAGGTTAGTTAGCGAGCTGCTCTGCAATTGCCTGACTTCGGGCTTCCATGCGTTCGGACTCACCACGGCCATCGTAGTGCGTCCGAATCACGGATGGACTGACATCACAACGATCGGAGACGTAGTCGATTGGGACGTCTTCTCGGAGGAGATACGTGATCACACCCGAGCGAACCATGTGCGGACAGGCGTTGTTTGCACATCGCCACGCGTCAGACGATGTCATCGAATCATCGTGATCGCACTCATCTCCGAGCGCCTGTGGGCAACTCCACCGATAGACTGACTTCCGGATCGTTGATCTGGCAACTCTTCCGTTGCGGGTCGTGAGCAAGGGCTCACGACCGTACTCATCAGAGACTGAGACACGCTGATCGTCGATGTACGCTTGAAGTGCTTCGACCGTCCCGTCTCGGATCAAGCCAACAAGCCGCTCGCTCCCACGGTCGTTCTTGAGCGATGTCTCTGATTCTGGCCGATATCGGAGTCGAAGCGTCCGATTGTCTGGATCGAAGTCCTGAACGTCCAATGAGTGGAGAGCACCAATCCGGAATCCTGATTCGGCGAGCAGCGTCCAGATGATGTGATCCCTGGATGCGTAGTGATACGTCTCCAAGTAATTGTGGATCTCCGAGATCCGCTCCATCTCCAGCATCTCGTCGCGGACTTCGTCAGCTTCCTTGACGCGGAACGGAAGGATCTGCTCATGGAGCCCGACCCTGACGGCATCGATTGTTTCGCAGTGCTCAACGAATTTCCGAGTAATGTCGATTTGCGTCTTCTCTGACTTGGGAGCTAAGTGATCAACACTCGTTGGAGCTTCTTCGGCACGCCAAGTGAGGTAGCGCTGGATCGCACGACCATCTAGCTCGTTGAGGTTTTCGATGCCGACCTGCTCTGTCCACTTCGTGAAATGGCGGAGACTGGAACGATGTGTCTTCAATGACGAAGAGGCGAGTTCATTACGACGTCGGTGAAGATACCATTCAACGGCCTCTGCTGGCGAGATCGGCTTCAAATTGGTTGATCTGGGATCTCCACGAGTACTGTTCGACCTGTTGGGATCCGAACCGACTCGTCGATCATTTGGATCGTCATCCTTGCTGCTCATCGCTTATCACCTCGCTGGCTACGGTCTCTCTCGATCACTCGGTGAGAACACTGCTGAGGGTGAGCGGGGAGATATCTGGTTCGAGGATTGTGCTGTTCTTCAAAGGCGATTCCTTCGTGGATTTGATTTCCTGTTCTGGGCATTGTGTTGCCCTCATGCGCACCTACGGGCAACACGCAGAGCGGCCAGGCATTCCGTAGATCCGTTCAACAACGGCCTGAACAGCCGCTACACTCTCAACCGGTATGGTGATCGACGATTGGGCGGCCAGCGCAATCAGCGCGGGCCGCCCATACGGTGACGGAGCTGGCGGAGCGTGAGTTGATCACTCCCTGGCTGTGGATTCCGTAACACGGAGATGCTCCTTCCGATGGATCTGAATGCCAATTCCAATCGAAGCTAGAGGCAGAGTGTTCTTCCGATCAAGAAGCCAGGCTGTCAGATGTGGAGAGCTCGTCCCTCTAACTAATAATCATAGACATAGGTTGTCTTATCGATGGTAGTAGGCCAAATGTATGCTGGATCGGAAGAGTTAGCACGGTAGGCCTTACCAATTGACTAGCCCCGGGATCGCCCAATGCAGAGGGTTGGATAACGGATTTTACTTACGGATCTGCGCCAGAATTCCTAGTAGGGGATAGGCTGACCCATTCCCGGCGTGGAATCACCACTCTCCCCCTAACTGGAGTACGTGAATGTCGTCTTGAACGTGAAGTAGCGTCGTGCCATCTTTTGCTCGGAGGATTTCACCGTCACCATCCCATCGGTATAGATCAGCGGAGTATTTTCCACGGTCAGGTTCGGTAGTCACGTAGTCCTTCTCTACAACTCTTTTAATCGCGTCCCGAACGCCTTTCTTGCTAGGATCTGCCTTTAATCGGTCATCTTCATTGACCAGTTCGTGGATTTTCGTGATTGACCGTAGCGCTCGGTCTGGCTTATCCTCCTGCTGAAATATCTCGAATAGTTTTGCGAGAACTGCGCCTTCCAGTTCTCTGGACTGAACGTTGAACTCGGCTTCTATCTCAAACCAGTCTCAGTACCTCACAAAGCATCCTCGGCTAGCTGTTTCTGCGGCCTGAGTTCTGTGTCGAAGCGGTTGTACTGACGGTCTCGACGAGAGAATTACGGACGGATCGACGGAGAGCTGTCGCTGT
>Ga0306881_100131_pt1 | contig 25433 bp, 21 predicted proteins | sample AntDeeMetageno51_FD_190437 | JGI IMG/M metagenome (GOLD analysis project Ga0306881, IMG submission 190437) | Saline lake microbial communities from Deep lake, Antarctica - Metagenome #51 (v2) (version 2) | ecosystem: Environmental > Aquatic > Non-marine Saline and Alkaline > Saline | place...
GCAATCCCGGCCGAATCGTAGCCGCGGTATTCGAGGCTCCGCAACCCGTCCATCAGGACATCGACAGTGTGGTCGCCGCGGCCGATACAGCCGACGATCCCACACATCAGCGGACCACCTCGCTGCCAGCATCGATACGGCCGCGGACGACGACGCCGGTTCCGACTGTTGCTTCGGGGCCGATTAGGGCTCCTTGTTCAAGCGTCGCACCGCCACCGACGTCGACACGGTCGGCGATCACACCGCCGAGGTCGACGTCGCTGTAGACTTGGTCGTCCAGGACGACATCGGCCGGGCCCCCCCCGGCGGTGAGTCCGGCACCGATCACACAGCCCTGTCCGGCGACCAGTTCGATTGCGGTAGTGTTGGGACCGATAGTGGTGTCGGTGTCGATGACGACATCACGGAGGACTGATCCCGAGCCGATTGTCGAACTCGCGCCGATGGCGGCGTAGGGTCCGACGACTGCTCCGGCCTCGATCACGGCGTCGCTGTCGACGACGACCGGGCCAACTAACGTTGCCTCGGGATGGACGTGTGCGGCGTCGTCGACGTATATATCCGAACCGATGGCAGGAGCATCGACCCAGCCACGGGTAAGCAGTTCCCGTGACAGTGACAGTAGATCCCATGGATGGGTCGCATCCATCCAGAAATGGTCGGTCCGAACGGCACGAATGTCGTAACGGTCGCCGATCAACTGCTGGATAGCGGCGGTCAGCGGGAGTTCACCACGTTCGACTGACAGCGTATCGAGCGTTTCGAAGATCTGTTGGGTGAACGCGTACACACCGGCGTTGAATAACCGAAAATCGCCGCTGGCTGGCTGTTCGATCAGTTCTATCACCTCGTCACCGTCGAGATGGACTGCACCGTAGTCGACCGCTTCGGGCCCCTCGACGACCGCCAGCGTCCCGGCGGTCTCGTGGGCATCACCGACCGATTCGACGATCCGGTGGTCGATGATCTGGTCGCCGTTGACGAGTAGGAACGAGCCGTCGGGTCCATCGCGTGCCTGGAGCAGCGCGTGGCCGCTCCCGAGTTGGCTGTCCTGTGTATGGTAGGTGATCGGAACGTCACGGTAGGTCGGTCCGAAATGTGACCGGACCCGATTGGCTTGGTAGCCGACGACGAGGTGGATGTCGTTGACGCCAGCGTCGATGAGCGCATTGAGAACGTGTTCGAGAATCGGGCGCGTTCCGGCCGGGAGCATCGGTTTCGCCCGGTTTGCCGTCAGGGGGCGAAGCCGTACTCCCTCGCCAGCGGCCAACACGACTGCTGAGTGCGGGCGGCTGGCGGATGAAGATGATGTATGTGGCATTTGGACAGTGGTATCTACGGTGATTTAAGTTCTGTTTGAAGCGGGTTCGAGTACTGCTCTATTCGTCGCGCTGCTCCGAAAGGTGTTCCCAGATCTCCGTACAGCCCGCACCGTCCGGCAGTTCGGAAAGATATGTTTCCTCGGTTTGTTCTCGGCCTTTTTGGTTACTCATATTCTGAGTAAAGTTGTGCAGGGGTGAAATATAAAACTTTTGCGTAACACCATCTACTTATCCGTTGCCCGAGGACGGCCCACTATGTCAGATTCCGTCGACGCGTTCTTTTCAAAGCTCGATCTCACCGAATACGAAGAAGCGGCACTCGAAGAACTATTATTGCTCGGTCGAACGACTGCCCCCGATCTCGCCGAAGCGACGGGCATACCGAAAGCACGGATCTACGGTGTCCTCGACTCGCTGTCGGAAGCCGGATTCGTGAAAGTGATTCCTGGACGCCCGAAACAGTACCAGCCGCACGACCCAAGCGAAATCGTCGACCGTGCGATTACGAACCGACAAGACGCCTACGAACAGTTCAAACACGATGTCGACCGCGTTGCCGAGTCGTTCATCGACTCCTACACACCGGTCCAGGACCGATCGGTTGATGAGCTGAGTCCGACCGAAGACCTGTTCCACGTCGTCGACGTCGGCGAGCCGAGCGAACGTGAGACACGGCGGCTGCTGCGAAACGCCGAGCAGAAAGTCTGTATGCTCACCAAGAGCTTCGGGTATATCGAAACCGTTGGGCCTGCGATGCGAGAGGCGGTCGACCGGGGTGTGACGATCGATATTCTCATGCTTTCACAGGAACACCTCACTGCGGAAAACAGCCGCCAGCAACAGGAGATTCGATCAGTGCTCGCCGACCGGTTCCCGTCGGTAACTGTTCGCGTCACCGATCGAGTACTGCCGTGGCGGGGGACGTTTGCCGACCCAGATCTCCACTACGAGACGGGACAAGGTCTGCTGCTCGTTGAGCAGGAGGAGGTCCCGAACCACCTCCGACAGGCCGCAGTCACGGAAAACCCCGCGTTCGTCGCCGGGTTGTGGCAGTATTTCGATCTCCTCTGGAACCACGAGAGCCGACCCGTCGACCCGGTGTAAGCAAACCCCTGTAACACGGAGTCGCCGTCTCGATAGGGACGATCGTATTCACTGCTGTTGATCGTAGTTTGTCGTTTCTACTTCTATGTGTCTGAAATGATAATCTCGCTGTCCAGCCGGATTTCATTATTGAGAGATAGAACACAATACATTTATAATCGGTTACTCAAATTCTGAGTAACGATGTCAGTACTACTTACTGGTGCCGACGGGTATCTCGGTTGGCCGACTGCACTTCGGCTGGCAGACCGACTCGACGAACGTGTCATCTGTGTCGACAACTTCGCCCGACGTGAGTGGGTCGAAGAGTCCGGCAGCGTCTCGGCGACGCGGATCGAGGAGCCACGCGAGCGGTTCGAATCAGTCGAAAACCTGAGTCTCATCGAAGGCGACCTCGCGGACCGGGATTTCGTCCTTCAGCTGCTCGAAACACACGAGCCCGATACTGTCCTGCATGCGGCCTCACAGCCGAGTGCGCCCTACTCGTCGATCAACGGCGAGCGCGCGCTCTACACCCAGCGCAACAACATCTCGATGAATCTCAATCTCCTCCACGGGCTCGCCGAGTGTGGGCTCGACGAGACGCATTTTATCGAAACGACGACGACAGGGATTTACGGAGCGCCTCACTTCCCGATCCCCGAAGGTGGACTCTCGGTCGACCGCAAGGGCGGTGGCGACGAGGTTCCGTTCCCGGCGATGGGCGGTAGCTGGTACCACCAGACGAAGTCGTTCGATGCCGCCAATATGCGACTCGCCGACTCGCAGTTCGAATTCCCGATGAGTGAGGTCCGGACGGCGATCGTCTACGGGACGGAAACCGACGAAACCCGCGCCCACGATAGCCCGACCCGGTTCGATTTCGACTACTACTTCGGCACCGTCGTCAACCGCTTCTGTGCACAGGCGGTTGCTGGCTACCCGATCACCGTCTACGGCAAGGGCGAACAGAGGAAACCGATGGTCAGTCTCGAAGACACCGTCGAGAGTCTCGTCCGGCTCGTCGAGGAGGGTCACTCCGGCGACGACGGGATCGACATATACAATCAGGTGACCCGTCCCGTGGCAATCGTCGAACTCGCCGAGACGATCGCCGAGGTCGGCGCGGAGTTCGATCTCGATGCCGAGGTGAAACACTACGAAAACCCACGCAACGAGGACGAAGAGCACAAAATGAAGATGGAAAACGAGCGGTTTCTCGAACTCGTTGGGGGACAACGCCAACAGTTGGAAGCAGGTATTCGCGACGTTCTTGGGACGCTCGTCGAGGAACAAGATCGGATCGCAGCCCATGAAGATCGGTTCCTCCCCGGCGTGTTAACTGATGAGTAGCACTCGCATACTTGTAACGGGTGGCTGTGGATACATCGGCAGTGCGCTCGTCCCGTATCTGCTCGACGACTCTCGCGTCGACGACGTCGTCGTGTTCGATTCGCTGGTCGCGGGATCACCAGCAAACCTCGCCGGCAGCGTGACGGACGAACTGACGTTCCGCCGTGGGGATGTCCGCGAGTACGGTGACGTCGAAAGCGCGACGAGAGATGTCGACGCGGTGATCCATCTCGCGGCGATCACTGGCGCAGCCTCGACCCACGATCGACATGCCGAGACGTTCGCGGTCAACCGCGATGGGACCGAAAACGTGCTCACCGCGGCCGGGAAGTTCGGTATTGACAACGTTGTCGTCGCATCCTCGTGTAACAACTACGGGCGTGCAGCAAGCACGGATATCAACGAAGAAACGCCGCAGAACCCCCTCAACCCCTACGCGGAGTCGAAAGTCGCCGCCGAGGAACTGCTTGGCGAGGCTGTCGACGAGTACGGGTTCGACGGCACCGCACTCCGGATGAGCACCAACTACGGCTGGTCACCCGGCGTTCGGTTCAACCTCGTGGTGAACCACTTCGTGTTCCGTGGACTCACTAACCGACCGCTGACGGTCTACGGCGACGGGAGCAACTGGCGACCGTTCATTCACGTTCGTGATGCCGCCCGTGCCTATGCTCACGCCGCGCTGGAACCCGAGCAGTGGATACAGCAGGTGTACAACGTCGGCTCGAACGACGCCAACTACCGCATCTCGGAGATCGCCGAGATCGTCCGCGAGGAACTCAACCGTGAACTAGACGTCACGTATCTCGAAGACGAACATCCTGGACCGTCCTACCACGTCAACTTCGACCGGCTCGATGAAACCGGCTTCGAGCCCGAATGGACGCTTCGGGATGGAATCCGGGATATCACTGATGAACTACAACCCAAAGGGACTGTTACTGTATGACTGACCACACCGAGACGGAGCCGACGGAATCGAACGGGAGCCCGACGATTGCAATCACTGGCGCGGCCGGCTACATCGGGAGTCGTGTCATCGTCGAGATGCAGGAGGCTCACCCGGAGTGGGAGCTGATCGCTATCGACAACCAGTACCGTGGGCAGGTCGACTCGGTCGGCGATGTCGAGATCGACCACGTCGACGTTCGGAACCGCGACCGACTGGAGGATGCTCTTGAGGGTGTGGATGTCGTCTGTCACCTCGCGGCAGTGAGTGGGGTCGACGACTGTGACGAAAACGCCGATCTCGCCTACGAGGTGAACGTCACCGGGACGAACAACGTCGCGTGGTTCTGCCGGAAGACCGGCGCTGCGCTTGCGTTCCCGTTTAGTATGGCCGTGCTCGGAGATCCCCAATCGTTCCCCATTACTGCCGACCAACCACGAGATCCACTCAACTGGTACGGCCGGACGAAGGCGATCAGCGAGCGGGCGATCGAAGGGTTCGCCGACGGCGCGTTTCCGGCGCACCTGTTCTTAAAATCGAATCTGTACGGCGAGCACGAAGTCGACGGAACCACCGTCCGGAAGCCGACCGTGATCAACTTCTTTGTCGACCGTGCACTGGCTGGCGAGCCGTTGACTGTGTATGAGCCTGGAACGCAGGCGCGGAACTTCATTCACGTCATCGATGTCGCGCGGGTGTATGTTCGGAGTACCGAACGGCTGCTCAAACAGCTGGAACGGGATGTGACCGGTACTGAGACCTACGAAATCGCGGGCGAGGAGGATATGAGCGTAATGGCGGTCGCAGAGGTCGTTCGTGATGCAGCCGAAGACGATCTGAACAGAGCAATCGATATCCGACTCGTCGAGAACCCACGGGCGGCCGAAACGATGGTTGAGGAGTTTAGTGTCGACACGTCTCAAGCAAGACAAAAACTCGGCTGGGTGCCGACCAAGAGCGTCGAAGGATCCGTTCGACAGTTGTTCATGTATGATGAGTAATTCGAATCTCGGAGGAGCGGTGGGGAAGCAGTACGCTTATTCGTTGCTGGCTAGAAGCGCTACTATCTTCGAATGACAGACTCTGTAGACGATATCTCGTGGCATGAAAAATTCGCGGCACTCGTTCGTGTCGCGCGTTATCGCCCACAGTTCACTGTCGGACTCATCGTTCTCGGTGCTGCTGCGGCGTTGCTTGAAGGGATTGGACTGAGTTTCATCTATCCGATTCTTGAGGTCGCACAGGCTGACGGCCCGATCACCGATGCCGGCGGTATTCTGGGTATGTTTGCGGATGTTTACTCCGTTCTCGGTATTCCGTTCACGTTGGGGTATCTCATTTTAGGGATCGCCAGTGCGATGACAGTCCGGTTTACGCTCTCGTTTACCGTTGCGTGGCTCAAGGCGATTTTGCGTCGGACCTACGAGCGGGCGCTCAAACGGCGCGCGTTCAGTTCGGCACTCGCCGCCAGAATCGAGTATTTCGATGAAGAAGGATCGGACGATATTCTGAACGCGATAATCACCGAAACCAGATACTCCGGGGACGTTATCAGGTTCGGTGTCCAGATGATGGAGACACTGTTTCTCGTCTGCATTTATCTATCCGTTATGTTTTATATCACGCCCGAAATGACCGTGTACGCGCTCGGCCTGTTAGGTGGAATCACCTACGTCCTTCGGTATATTGTTGAGCCTGCGTATACCGTTGGGAACCGAGTTGCTGAGGCCAACGAGCGGGTCCAACAGGCCGTCCAAGCGGGAACGCAAGGAATACGCGATGTGAAACTGTTCGGTCTCCGGGACGAGACGTTCGAAACGTTCGCCGAGGGACTCGAACGAAAGACCCAATCGGAAATCAACCTCTCTCGTAACCAAGCAGCGATTCAAAACTTCTACGATCTGGCAGCTGCCCTCACGCTGTTTTCGCTGATCTATTTCGGGTTCGTATACAGTGGACTGTCGCTCGGAGCGCTCGGGATCTTCCTGCTCGCCATGTTCCGGCTCGCACCACTGGTGAGCCGACTCAATTCGCAGTTCTACAACGTCGAGGGCAGGATTTCACATGCGATCCGAACACAAGCCTTCGTCGACGATCTCGAGGGGCGAAATGAGCAACCGGGCTCCGAACACCTCTCCGAGATAACACACATCGAATTCGATGGAGTGAATTTTTCGTATGATCCCGACGACCCCGTCCTCGAGGACCTTTCGTTCGACGTCGATCGCGGTGAGTTTATCGCCTTCGTCGGTCAATCCGGAGCCGGGAAATCGACGATCGTCTCGCTTATTGCCCGGTTATACGAACCCGACGGGGGAGACATTCGCGGTAATGGCCGTCCGATATCGGAGTACGACCTCGAGGCGTGGCGGTCCCGCATCGCCGTGGTTCGTCAACAACCGTTCATCTTCAACGATACGCTTGCACACAATATCACAGTCGGTAACCGAGACGCGACTCGTGACGATGTCGAACGGGTGTGTGAGATCGCAAAAGTCGACGAATTTGCCGTCGATCTCCCGAATGGCTACGACTCACAACTCGGTGACGACGGCGTGCGACTGTCCGGCGGCCAGCGGCAGCGGGTCGCGTTAGCCCGTGCGCTGTTGAAAGACGCCGACTTCCTGCTGCTGGATGAGGCAACGAGTGATTTGGACTCGAATTTAGAGCGGGAGGTCCAAGCTGCTATCGAGGCGATGGATCGTGAGTACGCTATCATCGCGATTGCTCACCGGCTGTCGACCGTCAAGAACGCCGACCGGATATATACCCTTGAGGACGGGGAGATCATCGAATCCGGGACCCACCAGGAGCTGCTGGCCGAAGACGGCGAGTATGCCGATCTGTATACGATCCAATCAAAGGCGTGAGTCAGTAACTACTCCACACGACCGGCTCGGTTACGCTGTGAGGGTCTCGATGGCTTCTTGCAGTGCCGTCACCACACGCTGTTGATCGGCCTCGGTCATGCTATGTGCGACCGGGAGCGTCAAGAGATTATGGTAAAGGTCTTTTGACGTCGAAAGATCACTGCCACGTGTTGCATCACTGAACGCTTCCGTTTCCGAGAGAGCGTACGTTCCGATCAGGGTTTCGATTGCCTCATCAGCGAGCGCCTCGATGAGTGAATCACGTAGCGAGTCGTCGCCTGATTCGATATAGACACAGTAACACTGGTAATTGTGACTCCCCCCGTCGATGACTTTGGGCGCGGTGACGCCGTCGACCTCGTCGATAAGCTCGTCGTACCGTGCAGCGATTTCCCGCCGTCGACCGATTATTTTGTCCGCCTTCTCCAACTGTGCGACGCCGACGGCTGCGAGGATGTCCGAGAATCGATTGTTGGTCGCGTTGGATTTAAAGAAGCCGTGCCGATCTCCCATCGGATCGGTGCCGAAGTTCTTTATCGAGCGTATCTCTCTGGTGAGTTCCGCGTCGTCAGTGGTGATGACACCACCCTCGCCGGTCGTCAGTACCTTCCGTGGGTGAAGACTGAACACACTCACGTCGAACTGTGAGCCGACCGGTTGTCCGTCGAAGTTCGCCTTCGCCGAACAGGCGGCGTCTTCAACGATTGTGAGCCCGTGTTTATTGGCGATCGCTTGGAGAGGTTCGTGATCGAGGGGCTGACCACCCCACGCAACCGGAAGCAATGCGACTGTATCATTCGTAATCGCCTCTGCGACCGCAGCAGGGTCGATGTTGTAGGTCTGACGGTCGACGTCGACCAACACCGGTGAGGCACCGACTCGTTCGACGGCCGTTGCAGTCGCAGGATACGTGAAATCAGGAACGATGACCTCATCACCGTCTCCGATCCCCAGTGCTTCTAGAGTGAGTTCCATGCCGGTCGTACATGATGTGGTCGCGATCGCGTGTTCAACACTTACCATCGAAGCGAACATTTCCTCCAGTTGTTCTGTGTATGGGCCCTGAGTCAGATGTAGAGAATCTATTACAGATTTCACATTCGAGATTTCTTCCTCGCCGACAACGGGTTCAATGATCGGAATGTGGTCCATCATATATTAAAAAATCGACTACAATACCAAAACCACACCGATAGTGATCCTGTAGATATCCGTCCATCATTCTATCCTGAACTCCGTAAAATGGTGTTCAAAACAACTGTCACCAACCTTGATTGAACATCCGATTTGTAGCACACCGATCTCAGTGTCCCGAAATCACGGAGTTATTTGATTTTTATCATATCGCCACAACCGCTGACGTGAGTGATTTCAGCCAACCGATATCCGTTTACTCTCATTTTCCGGTTTTAGTAAGTATGATTGGACAGAGACTCGTAATGTTAATATAATAGCTGTAGCTACATCGCCCTATGCAGAACTTCATAACCGGCGGCGCAGGATTTATTGGCTCTTATTTAACCGAGAGGATTTTGTCTCATACAGAGGACAGTGTCGTTATATACGACAACTTCAGCTCAGGATCTAAAAAGAACATTGAGCATCTTTTGGACAACCGGCGCGTTACGATTATTGAAGGCGATATTACAGATAAAAATATGGTCATGCAGTATGCTGATACTGCTGACCGGATTTATCATCTAGCTGCTGTCGCTGGCGTTGGAAACGTCGTTTCAAACCCGATTAAAACTCTGGAAGTGAACATCGATGGGACCAGAAATATATTATCGGCCGCAGCGGAGAATTCTACGCCGATATTCATTGTGTCCACATCCGACATATATGGAAAATCGACAGATGTCCCGTTTTCTGAGGACAGTGATCGCGTTCTTGGTCCAACTAATGTGTCTCGATGGGCATACGCGAGTGCAAAAGTAATGGATGAATATTTTGCGAGAGGGTACAACCAACATGATGATCTCCCTGTCGTTATCGGTCGACCATTCAATGTTGCTGGTGCTCGCCAGTCGAGTCAGCCGGGTACCGTTATACCGACCTTTGTTGAACAAGCACTCAACGATGAAAAGATCAGAGTATTTGGGGACGGCACCCAGACCCGCAGTTTTACTCATGTCGAAGACACGGTTCGGGCGATCCATCGCCTTATGAACACAGAAGATGCCTACGGAGAAGCGTTTAATATCGGGGCGATAAATCGTGTTTCGATGTTAGAACTCGCCCAGATCATCGTTGAAAAAGTGAATTCTGATTCGTCTATTGAAACAGTTCCCTACGATGAAGTTTATGATCGGGAATTCGATGACCCACCGCACAAAGAACCGGATATCAGCAAAATACAATCAACAATACAGTATGATCCAAAATACTCTCTAGACGATATTATTGACGACGTTGTCGAATACACTACCGGTCAATCGTCTACCCAGCCGGACCAATATGTGTGATTCTGGAGCCTACTGACTCATCAGTATCAACACCATATACGAAAGCCCCGCGTCAACGAGTACGGCCACAAGCGGTAACCCCGTTTTATCTAATCCGTAGACTGCTATTGTAGCCCCTTCAACTGTCCCCGTAACTCCAAACGATTTATATCCGTATCTCCTCCTAATGAAAGTAGATATGATATGTTTTTGCTAATATCATTCCGAACTGGATAATTGTGGAGAAATATATTACAATCATTTTGACAAAATTTCGGTGATTTAGCCACTGATACAGTCTGTTCCGCAGCTAGTGTCGACAAGAGCGTTTCAGCCAGTGTCAAACGCCGGGTCGACTGTCGATCATCCTACTAAATTCCGGAACTTCGTCATGAACCGGTGTTCAGGATCCAGTCGTTTAGAAGGATCAACGAATATTTATAAACATCTGTGCCAAACGTGGGTTATGAATCTCGAAGGCGACGGTATCGAAATAACCGTCGAGCCGGGAGCGACACTGGGCGTCGAGTACGAGACGGGGGCGGTTCCCCCCGACCTTGGGGAAGATAGCGTTGTTCGTTCTGGGACGGTCGTTTACAACGATGTCGAAGCCGGTGCCGGGTTACAAACCGGTCACCACGCAGTAATTAGGGAACAGACTGTGTTGGGAACGGGATGTGTGGTTGGAACGCAAACCGTTATTGATGGGTATACGACTGTCGCCGACGACGTCAGCATGCAGACCGGTGTCTACGTGCCGAGCTACACAGAAATCGGCGACCGGGTCTTTCTCGGGCCGAGCGCAACGCTGCTGAACGATCCGTATCCCGTGCGTACCGACGTCGACCTCGTAGGGCCATCAATCGAGAACGACGCCTCTATTGGCGGAAATGCGACCGTACTCCCCGAGGTAACTGTCGGTGAGGGCGCGTTCGTTGCTGCCGGGGCTGTCGTCACTCGTGACGTTCCACCGGGGAAGCTCGCTATCGGCGCTCCGGCGTCGATCACTGAATTGCCACCGGAACTCGAAGGAGGGAACGAGCTGTGACGGTTCCAATAGCAGCCCCGGAAATTTCATCGGCCGCAAAAGAAGCAGTCGTCGAAGTACTCGACTCCGGGATGATCGCCGACGGCGAGCATGTCCGCGAGTTCGAAGCCTCGTTCGCCGAATACGTGGGTACCGAGCATGCGATCGCTACCTCGTCGGGGACGACTGCGCTCCATGCGATGTTCGAAGCCACCGGAATCGGTGAGGGTGACGTGGTCGTTACCTCCCCGTTTTCGTTTATTTCCAGTGCAAACGCGATTAAGCACGCTGGCGCGGAGCCAGTGTTTGCCGACGTCGATCCCGAGACGTTCAACCTCGATCCGGAATCCACCCGCGAGCTCGTTGAACGTCGAGACGACATCACGGCGGTCATGCCAGTTCATCTGTACGGGCTTCCGGCCGATATGGATGCGTTTCGTGACCTCGCCGCGGAGTTCGACCTCCACCTGTTTGAAGATGCTGCACAGGCTCATGGCTCGACTGTCGACGGCGAGATGGTCGGTTCGATCGCTGATGCGGCTGCCTTTTCGTTTTATCCGACGAAAAACATGACTACCGGCGAAGGTGGGATGATTACGACTGACGACGACGAGATCGCCCAGCGTGCCCGACAGGTGATCAATCACGGGCGCTCAGGCAGTTACGAACACGAATTCGTTGGATACAATTTCCGGATGACGAACACACAGGCAGTGATCGGACAGGACCAACTGCAGCGATTATCGGAGTGGATTGATCAACGGCAGGAGAACGCCAAGAAGCTAACAGAGGGTTTTGAGAACCTCACAACGATCGAGACACCGACGATCCCCTCCGGTCGAACCCACGCTTTCCACCAGTACACCGTTCGAACGGACGATAGAGCCGTTCTCCAGTCGACGTTGGAGTCTGCTGACGTGGGCTATGGCGTCTATTATCCGACGACGATTCCTGACCAACCGGCATACGAGCAGGATGCCGACATACCGGTGGCCCGCCAGCTAGTCGACTCTGTGCTTTCGCTTCCGGTTCATCCACATCTCACCACAGATGACATCGATACGATTATCAATACAATCCGCGCAGATGCGGGGGTCACACAATGAGTGACCAAAATTCTGTACCGGTTGCTGTCGTCGGTGCAGGGAACATGGGTGCTAACCATATTCGCGTGTACGACGAACTCCCGGACGCGGAACTCGTCGGTGTTGTCGAACCCGATCCGGACCAGGCTCGGGAGATTGCCGATCAGTACCGTGTTCCCGTCGTCGACCGGGTCGCGGATCTTGAAGGGGCTCGTGCCGTGACAGTAGCAGTTCCGAACCGCCTCCACCGGGAGGTTGCCGAGACGTGTATCAATGAGGGGATGGATGTGTTGGTGGAGAAACCCTTGGCGACGACCATCGAGGAAGCCGAGGCGATCGTCGAGGTCGCCGCGGAGGCGGGGGCCGTGCTTCAGGTCGGCCACATCGAACGGTTCAACCCTGCGGTGGAAGTACTCGATGAGATCCTCAAAAACGAGGAGATCATCGCCCTAGAGGCCCACCGTCTCGGGCCATTTCACGAGCACCTGTCGGACGAGAGTGTTATTTTCGACCTGATGATCCACGATATTGATATTATCGATAGTATCGTCGACTCGCAGGTGACCTACACTAACGCCGTTGGAGCCAACTCGCGAGCAGAGAAACTTGATCACGTGACTGCGAATATGATGTTTGAAAATGGCGTGGTCGGGACAGCGACAGCGAGTCAAGTGACACACGGAAAGGTGCGGAATCTGACCGTAACCACGCAAAACGCATATATCAAACTCGATTATCAGGATCAAAACATCGTCATCCATCGACGAGGGGTCGGACAGCAAATGTCTGTCGAGGGGCGAACCGGATACCGAACTGAAACGGTGAGCGAAACACCGTTTGTCCCGACCCGAGAGCCGCTGAAAAACGAGATCGAACATTTCCTCAACCGAGTCCATGACCGCGAGGTCCCGCGTGTCTCCGGTATCGATGGCGTACAAGCCGTCGAACGTGCGGTCGAGATCGTACAGCAGACACAGAATAATTCCTGAAAAGAATATCCGTCTCACATACGCGGCGCGCCACGATGTTTTGGGAATACTGCAGCACTCCTCACGCGTGTGAATATTTTTTGAATATGTGTTTTGGACTTATTTTTCACTGATTGGTCTGGCGGGTACTCCAACCCACGTCTCATCTTCTTTGATTACTGAATTTTTTGGAACTACTGCACCAGCCCCAACAGTTGCTCCGTCTTTAATAATACATCCGAGATTGATAACCGCGTTTGCACCGATATACACGTGATTGCCGATTTTAACTGAAGAACGTTCAAATTCACCTGTCTCTCTCCCAGGACTCGTCATCTGGTGCGAGTAGATGTGTGCTCCTGCAGATATTGAACAATGATCGCCAATCGTTACTCCTGCTGCTCCGTCTATTACAGTAAAAGGGCCAATCCAAGTGTCATCTCCGATCTCCGGTTCTCCGGTGATCCACATAAATGGATTTCTAGTAAAATCAGTCCAGTACTTGGTCATGTTCTGTTGTTCTATTTGAAATAAATAAGTATTCGGTTTGTGCAAGCATTCACTATCCGATATTTGATTGGACGAACCTTCAGTCGAGACAGTGGATGGTGTATTCAAGCTATCATAACCGAATATGATCAAACGCTATATTCTAAGGCCTAACTATGGTTTTCTGACCAATCAATACCCAATTTATCCAGTACTGTTTTTGTGAAATCCATATAATGGTGGTTTTCAATAACATATTCTCTTCCATCTCGAATCAGTTCATCCATCTCTTCGGGATTTTGAAGCAAATACCGGATGTTTTCGTAAATTGTGTCTGGTGTGGTTGTTATCAGGGGGAGGTCTTCCGGGTGCGCATTAAATTCTGGAACTGCAGACCCTAAGACAGCATTCCCTGTTGCCATCGCTTCAACAGCTAAGAGCCCATGTGCTGGCAATATCAGCTGATCGATAACAATGTCTGATTCGGTGAGTTTCTTTCTGAACTCCCGATTTGGTAAATCTTGAACCAATTCGAATTCGAAGTCGTATCCCTCTCTGTGTAACCTGTCGACTGCCTCTTTGACATACTTTGTACCCTTTAATTGAGTATTACTTGGAGCATGAATAATCTTTGGAGGTGTATTGTTGTTGTTACGGTATTCCAGTTCGTCTGGGTCTATTGTTATAGTGAATAGTTCGTAGTCAGTGAGATTCTGAGCGTAGTTGGGTCGAGCAAACACCACATCAGCATACTTTTGTATTTTTTTAGCTTTGACCTCGTTCACATCATCATATATCCTGTCATATCCGTCGACAAAGTCTTGCATATATTTCACATGTGAATCGAGTCCAGCTTCCTCCAGCTCATCCAATAGGAGATGGTAGGACCGTAGATCAGACCCACAGGAAATAACACCCACTTTTTTTCCTAATAACTTCAGACACGGGAGATCGGCATACGCTAACGGCTGTAGCATACGTCTGTAAGCAAGCCTTCCGTAGAATGAGGTTCCGGCATTGAAAATAAATACATCGTGTTTTGTTGCCTGTGTTAAGAATTCTTTAGTAGTGTTTTTTATGTACTTAATGTTATTAGACCCGTCAAAGTAGTCGTCGTGAGGTCGGTAGCCTTCACGGCCGTGTGGATTAATGTCGTTGGAAGACCGGTCTTCGACCACGTTAGTGACGTCAAATCCCAACTCTCGGAGTCCCTTCGAAAGCAGAACTGTTATTGAGCTAATTTCATGTATTCCAACATATATTTTTTTGGCCATGTTCTCGCAAGTGACCACAGATACTAAATTGTGTGTTTTGTAGTGTACACATTCTTGATTCTTTTTGCTTCAGCTGCTTCTGTGGTAATTTCAATTTAAGAAATATAATATTCTGGCTGAGTCGGGTTGCCAACCACTGACCCGATTGCTGATCAAATCGAGTAGACGAGTGTAGAACGTAACACTCGCCTATGACTGGTGAACTATTTTCCGAACTATCTCACTGACAACGACCGATCAACAGTTCTGTATTAGGAATCACTGAGTTCGTCCTTTCTTTCGTATCGGTCGACTCTGTTAGGACTTCCAATCGACTCGTTTTCTAGTGACTCGAACGTCATCCCGACCTCGGGCCTCCAGTCATCAGCCCCCCAGTCAGTGACAAGTAGAGTTCCATCACATGTCTGGACGACGAAATCCTGATCTGGAGTGAAGACCTGAACGATCGTCCCTGGTGGTTCGTCGAACATGAAGTCGGTTGAGAACGGCTGTGCCTCCCAAAAGCAGATGCGTTCCCCGTCGTACTCAGTGAACGCACCAGGGTACGGCTCTGCGACGGCTCTAACGAGTCTGTCGATTACTTTTGTCGGGTCCGCCCAATTTATAGCACCGTCTTTCGGGTATCGCTTCGGGTAGAACGTCGGCTTACCACTCTGTGGCATGACATCGAACCCGTCTTCGATTCCCTCGACGAGTATGTCGTCAAACAGTTCCTGTGTAGCCACGACGAGCTTGTAGTACATCGTCCGAATCGTGTCTCGATCGGTGATGTCAAACTTCTTGGTAGCGATAAGCCCTCCTGAATCTGCACCCTCATCGAGATGGAGGGCCGATAGCAGGAATCGGTCGAGGTCCTCGATCAACGACCAGTTCATCGGTGACCGGCCTCGACCAGCCGGGAGGCCAAAGGCACTTCCGTGGAGACCGACTGCGCCACGTTCGAAATTGGCGAGTACATTGCCTGGAATCAGTCGCTGCCACCCGTGGACGATCATCACATCACCCGGGTTTTTTCTATAATGTTCGATATCCGCATCAGTCATCGAATACTCTTCGGGCGTATACACATCGATTCTGTTCCGCTCACAATACTGTGAGTAATCAAAGTAGCCAGCGACACCGTATTTTTGTCCCTGTTCCGGTGTGAGCGTTAGCAACTCGTCGACGGCGATCAACTCCTCGTGGATGTATCGCAGCAGATCGAATCCCGCCTCGGTACACCCTGCGTATACCACTCGCGTGTTTTGATTGGTTCCCATTGAGCAAACGTACACAGTCACTTGATTAGCATGTTTCGACCTTGATTGGTCCAAGAGTCCGTACCCACCGACTCAGCCGGAGTCAGTCGGACAGTTCATCGTCTATGTACTGGTAGCGAACGAACTCAGTGAGTGAATCTACTGTCTCATCTACTGCCCTGCGCACACAGTTCTCAAACAGCTCGTCGTTTTCTCCCCACAGTCCCGGATGAACGAGAATCTGTACCTTTTCGGGGAAACCAGCGTCGAACGGCGGATCCGTCCGCCACCGCTGGTTCGAGTCGCCTCTGTAAGCGATCTCTCCAAAAAACCGCTCTTCGTACGTACTAACGAACCCATCGAACGACCGACGTAGAACCCACTCCGGCGGCACGTGGAACGAGACTGTGTCGACGGATACGCCAGTAACCGACTCAAGCATCTCACGCTCTGTGTTGACGTCCTCTATGAGTTGTTCGTCACCTGGAGCATCGTTATAGTACTGATGTGTGCTAAAGTGGAGCCCAATATCGTGTCCAAGCGACTGGATACGGTCGATTCGGTTCCGCGTCTGGTCGTTGAAGATGTTGTATAGACGACTCGTGAGTAAAAAGTAATAGGTCGAATCGACGTTAGCCGACGCTTCGATCTCTGCCATCCGAACGGCTCGCTCTACAGAGAGGTCGACATCGTGTCGAAGGAGTACCTCACCTTCACTAACGTTCCCACCGTATGTAGTGAACGACAACCCAACGTCCGTCAGTTCGTCGAGGAGTTGTCGGTAGCGGGTGTATGTATACTGATAATCTCCTCTCTGGGTCACAATTCACCCTCCGACTCAACCCCACTTCCGACGGTATATACTCTGTGTTTATCCGAATCGACTGACATCGACTGCCGACCGTTGATGATGACCATCGGGTCGAACCTGTTCCAATCGATTTCAGTAAATTCCTCATGTGCGGTGACAATTACGGTTGCGTCCGGCTCCGTCTCTTGGATATCTGCTGTTGGAACAACAGTTCCGCCGAACGCTCCTGTTTCTTCCTCGGTCAGTACCGGATCTGCAACGAGGACCTCGGATGCAGTTTCGGAGAGACGACCGATGATCCGTTCGGCAGGCGTCGCCCGAGTTTCAGCGATCCCCGGCTTATACGCGACTCCTAACACCAGAACCCGAGAACCAGTTACTGACCCTCCGACAGCAGCAAGTTGATCCTCGAGACGATCAATAGTGAAATCCGGCATCGAATCGTTCCGTTCACGCGCGGTTCGTAACAATGGGTATTCACCGTCCAGCCAGTTGGTAACAAAATAGGGGTAGTACGGAATACAATGCCCTCCGACACCGGCACCCGGGCTGTGGACGTTGATGAACGGTATCGTATTGGCTGCCTTTGTGACTTCTCTGAAGTCGACCGGTAGATCATCGGCAATCGATGCCAGTTCGTTGGCTAATGCGATATTCACATCTCGATACAGCCCTTCTGTGATTTTCACGACCTCCGCAGTAGTCGCATTTCCAACTGTAATGACCCCTGCATTGTTGATCGACTCATAGACAAGACGGGCTGCCGTCGTGCTGTCGGCGTCAATCCCGCCGACAATTTTCGGATATGCACCACGGATATCCTCCAGTGCACGGCCACTCGAGGTTCGCTCCGGGCAGAATGCTAGTCCGAACTCGCCGATAGTGAGCCCACTCTCTGCTTCGAGCAGCGGTGCCAAAACCTCACGACACGCACCTGGAGGAACTGTTGACTCGATGAACACGAGATCTCCCGGGTGTATATTGTTTCCGATGTCTCGAAGTAATGGCTTCAAAATAGACAGATCTGGCTTTTGATCCTCTGAAAGCAGTGTTGGGACGATCGCGACATGGATACTGGCATCGGTCGCCGCCTCGGATATATCAGTCGTCGCATGTAACTGACCGTCGTCGACGGTTTGCTCGATCAACTTCGGGAGACCGGGTTCGCCTGTAATTGGACAATCTCCGGCATTCACACGGTCTACGACTGAAGAATCGATATCCACCCCGGTAACATTCCCACACGTCTCTGCGTATATGCCCGCCAGCGGAAGCCCCATTTTTCCGAGACCGTACACCGCGACCGGCACAGCACCCAAGGTGAACGAGTCGCGCTTGACATCGGTGGAGAGAGACGAGCCATAGAGTTGGTGAACTGTTTCGTCTGATGAGTTACTCATCTTCGCCACCTCCGGTCGTTCCACGTGCTATGCTGTCGATCTTCTGGGCGAGTTCCAGTGCCCGAATGCCGTCATCTATCGATACTTTGGGCGTCGAGTTCGTCATCACTGCGGTTACAAACGAATCGAGTTCGTTCCGCAACGGCTCCCCGCTTGAAACGGTCGGTCGCTCCACAATACTTTCATGACGATACCGAATACCTTCTTTTTTTTCTACGTAGGATGGCATTGATTGGCGATGAATTTCTACTGATTGGTCGATGTAATCGATATCGATAACACACTCTGTGGTTGTGATTTCTAGTGTTCGAACCTTCTTTTGAGTAAGTCGACTCGCAGTCAACGTCGCAAGAGGTCCGGAGTCGAACTCGATTGTCGTCGTCGCATACTGATTCTGCTGTACCCCATTGCTAGTTACTGACAGTGGCTCGCCGTCAACCAGTGATAACACGATATCAATATCGTGGATCATCAGGTCCTGTACAGCACTGTCTTCGATTTGTCGTTTTAATGGGGGTCCGAGCCGTTTGGCGTCGACTGCGATAATTTCGAAATCAGCAACGATTTCTTGTACCGTCTGTACGGCTGGATTGAACTGTTCAATATGACCTACCTGTACGGGAACGTCAGCCTGCGCAGCGAGTTCCTGAAGTTCCCTTCCTTGTGATGGATCGTTGACGACTGGCTTCTCAATTAGCGTAGGCACACCTGCTTCAAGACACTGTTTTGCGACATCGAAATGGAACTGAGTCGGGACAGCAACGGAAACTGCCGACACTGAATCGAGCAACTCGTCAATTCCCATCGGCACCGTCCCGTGTTCAGCAGCGATCTCCGCAGCCCGTTCGTTGTCGGCGTCGAACACACCAACTAAATCTGTTCTGGAAAGCTGATTATATACACGGGCATGATTTTTCCCCATTGATCCGACGCCGATAACACCGACCGGAAGATCTGCCCGGCTTGTGGTATTCATCGGTCTACATTACCTCACAAACCTGTGCAATATCCGACTTCGACAGTTCTGGGTGGACCGGGAGAGACAGAACCGTCGATGCGGCTGATTCGGCAACAGGACCACGACAGTCGACATCATCATAGGCAGGCTGGTTATGAATACATTCCGGATAATACACACCGGCATCCAGATTATTATTATTATTAGCTAAATATTTTTTGACTTTGTTATGAGGTTGTTGACCTAATGCTGTATCTGTTGTGTCTCTTTTTTTGATCATCCGTGCTATCAAAAGACTAGTTGAAGACAGCGGATAAATACTTGTCTTTGACTATTGCGATTAACGTGATTTCTGGGTGTTCAGCGAGATGGGTTCTATTACTGAGCGTGGGAATTCAGGAGCAGCCCTTGCATACAATGGTGCTCTTCGAATAGTGTGCTGCTACGTCCATTGCGTAAGGCTATTCGGTTCAACGTTACTATGCCAGTGTGATTGCTACCGTCTCTACAAACCGCACTGTATTTGTTCATGAGTCCGAATTATTCGTAGTACAACCTAGTATGTCATACTCAATTATCTTTGTCACAGCACAAGACATCTCCCAACGTTCGGGGGCCGGTATCGCAACCCGTGAGATCGTCCAAGCATTCGTAACGAATTCAAAAATACATGTGACATTAGTTGCTCCCAAACCCCGCGAAGATCTCTCTTCTGAGCTGCTGGCCGATATTGACCGGACTGTATTCATGCCACAGAAACCGGAATCACCATCCCTCTTCACTCACGCCAAGAGCGCCGTCGACGGGTTCAGAGGTATGCGCGAGACACTTGCGAACGAGCGGCCTGATGCTATCGTGGCTCGGATGCACCATACTCTGTTAGCCCCCGCGTTCTATGCCAACCGCTACGACCTACCATACTTTTTATTAGCGCGTGGGAACTCCTACAAACGACTCAGATTCAAACAGGTACTAACCAAGGTGTTCCAGTTCAACGTACGGGCGGCCACTGAGGTGTATGCAGCCTCCAACGAGATCCAAGCCGACGCCGACAGGTTTCGACGTCCCGAGCAAAGCGAGACACAGATCATGTCCAACGCGGTCGACCCGGAGTTGTTCACGCCACAGCCCCGTTCAGAGGCGAGACGGAAACTTCAGTTAGGATTTCGGAAGGACGATTTCGTGGTTGGATTCGTGGGAACGATGCGTCGCATGCATGCAGTACGTGAGTTAGTCGAATCGCTTACCTACCTCAGCGACGCGACGCGTGTCAAATTGCTACTGATTGGAGACGGCGAAGACAGAGGCCCCTCCGAGGAGCTCGCCAGCGAGCTTGGTGTGATTGACAGCATCGTGTTCACGGGGTTCGTGCCTCATGAGGAGGTTACGGACTACATCTCGGCCTGTGACATTACGTTTGGAGCGATGAAGCGAGACTCAGCAACACCGATCAAGTGTTTCGAATACATGGCTGCTGGTCGACCGGTAATTGTCAATGATATGCCGGAGATGGCGTTCGTAGACGAGCGTGATATCGGTGCCACTATCTCGACAGTGACGCCAGAAGTCATCGCAGCGGCAATCGAGACACTGTCAGGACTCGACGAACAGGAACGAGCGGCAATGGGTGACCGAGCTAGGACGTATATTCTGAACAACCATACCTGGCAGTCAGCTATCGATTCTATTGTGACTGACTTAGAACACTTATTTCGTACTACGAAACGTACAGACCGCTAACTTTCGAACCGTAAGTTAATTCTCCACACTACCCATACGAAGCCACAATGACTGTAGTCGTCTTAGGGCTCGATGCTCTTGATCCGGATCTCGTCGACAGCGTCGACCATCCGAATCTAACGTTGGATGCCCACGCATCGATCGAGACTGTTCTCAGTTCGGCTACAGACGAACCGAGCACACACGAACTGTGGCCGACAATAATCACTGGTCTACTTCCGGATGAACACGGTCTCCAACTGGAGAGCGGCATCTCATGGGAGAGTCCGATTATCAATCTCGGGAGTACGTTGGCAACTGCAGTACTCCCGAAAAATGTTCGCAGTATACTCGGTGCCTGGTTGCTCAACAACACCGATGAGGTCCCATTCAGAACACCGGTTTCCTACTATACCCAGAACGGTCTTTCAACACTATTTGACAATATCTCAGCAGAAACTATCGGTATTCCGAACTACGTTGTAAACCCTGATCTGAAAGATCGAGAACACGAGTTGCGGGGGAATCTGGGTGATCTCTTCCAACACGATCCGACAGAGAATACGAAACACAAGCATTCGAGTTCAAACCCCCGAGAGTTCTACCAGTTGTGTTTGGAAATGTCGATGATACGGATTGCACGCGCGCGTCGGGCGGTTCGCCGACGGGAGTACGAGCTTATATTCGGATACACGAGTGGATTGGACTTGGTCGGCCACATTGCATACGAAAATCCGGCCTTACAGATGCGCGCATACGAGGAGATTGACGAATTTGTTGGGGAGCTCCGGAAGGACCTTCGAGCGGACGATGAGCTCGTGTTGATCAGTGATCACGGTCTCCAGGACGGAGTTCATACGAACGAAGCCATGGTTGCATCTACTGACGCTAAAATCGTCAAGCGGATCGACTCGGTGCTCGATTTTCGTCGAGTTATCGAAGATGAGTTGGCGGATGGAGCACACCGTCCACAGAGTGACACCTTGGACATCGAAGACAGTATCGAGTCAGACGATGTCCAGCAACAATTGAAAGATCTCGGGTATATGTGACCAGTCATGGTTAGTTAACCCTGAGGAACGAGATGGTGTGAATTTCGGTTGTCCATAGCAGTAATCACTCCTTTCGGCGATTGTACCTAATAAAATTCGATTAACTGAACACGGTGCTCTAATACAAGTGGAATTACAAAATGACTAGTTATCTGTATCTCTCTTCTGTGAATACGGATCTGTACGCTTTCACCACAACATCGAAACTATAGTTTTCCACGACATAAGACCTCGCTGTCTGACTCGTTGCCACCAAGTTATCGCTGTTACGAACCACGTTTTCGATCCGTGCTGCCATCCCTGCTGGCGATGCTTCAGTGAGCAGCCACCCCGTTTCGCCGTCGTGGACGACATCCGGAATCCCGCCGACTGGCGTCGCACAGACTGGCGTTCCGCAGGCCATCGCTTCGAGCGCCGTCGTCGGCACACCTTCGGTGCGTGAGGTCATCACTAATAATCGGAAGCTGTTCAAGAACGCTGGCACCTCGTCGTGGTCGACCCACCCAGCGAGCCTGACGCTCCCACGGTCGATCTTGTCAGCCAGTTCCTCCTCGATCTGTGGCCGGAGGGCACCGTCGCCGACAAAGACGAACTCGATGTCGTCGGGGAGCTGTTTCACCATCTCGATCAGCACGTCGACGCCCTTCTCCTCGTCGAGGCGGCCGAGGTAGCCGATCGTTCGATCCCGGTCGGCGAACGGTGTCGTTGGAGCAAACCGCTCGATGTCGACCGGCCGTGCGCCGTGTTCGTGGATTTTGTGCTGATATTTCGGAGCCTCCAGACCGAGATCGTCGGCCATCGACGGTGAGAGCAGGAGGATGGCGTCGGCGGCGAGGTAGCCAGCGCGTTCGAGCAGCCACACCGGCCGTGAAAGCAGGAACGCCAGCCGATCAGGGAGGCGGTCGGCCCAGATCCGGTAGAGGGAATCGGGGACGTTTCCCCGGGGTTCGACGATGACCCGTTTTCCTACCAGTCGTGACAGCAGTATCGGTAGCAGGTAGGAGACAGCACCAAAGAACAGCACGATCTCCTCATCGCGCCGTCGGAGTTCGCTGCACATCCGTATCTGGTTCCGTATGAATCGTACTGCTGCAGTACCGACCGACTCCCCCGTTTCCGAACTGCTAATTTCACACACTTCGTAGCTATCCCATACATCGGAATCCTCGGGGAGGTTCGCGGTTATCAGGGAGACTGAACTCGCAGCCGCAGACACAACTTCCAGAAGGCCATTGACCGCCGCCTCACTTGTGGTCGACAGGGGATGGGTAACCACGCAGACCGACTGATCAGTCTCGGTTCCGGCGTCCATGCTATCCACGATATCGCCCGTTGTTTAAATCGTTGTGACTACCGCCACTGTGTGAACGCGTACAGATATCCGAGTCCGACACACGAGGTAAAGACAAAAAGCATGAACAACTTCGTCGCTTCGGTGATCGATGGCCCTCGGATGGCGTTCCCTAATCGGTCGGGCATGTATCGAACGAGGAGGTCAACAAGATATGCCGACTCTTCGGTGTTCGATTCGGGCACGAGAACTTCCATCGCGCGTTTCGAGTATCCCTGCCAGAACGCCCGTCGGAGCAGCCACCCGGGCCGTGTCCGGTAGTCGAATACCTTGTGGCCCACTTCGGCCCCCGGCTCGTACCACACACCACGTCCATACTGGGCATGGAGCCGTGCACACAGTTCCGTCTCACCGCCCTGTAGGTTCCGATCACCCTTCCGGCCACCGATATCCGTATCGAAGCCGTCGAGAGCCTCAAACACGTCCGCCCGAAACGAGATGTTCGATCCGAACGTGTTCCGCACCTCTCCCGGTCCTTCGGCAAACCCTCGGTGAGTTACGCCGACGAGCCAATAGAACTCCTCCGGCAGGAACGACGGCTTGCCGGCAACCCACAGCGGTGTCATACGACCGCCAGCAGCGATCGCCTCTTCGTCCTTGTGGGCCCGAATCAGCCGTTCGATCCACCGTTCGTCCGCCACAGCATCGTCATCGATAAACGCCACGACATCCCCACTGGCTACGCTGGCCCCCCGGTTCCGACTTTCTAGTAGTCCGATGTTTTCCTTGTTACACTGGACCACGACGTCGTCGCGCGTTCCGTAGTCAGCAATAACCTGATCGTACACGGTCTCCGTGCCGTCGACGATCACGACAAGCTCCACAGACCCATACGTCTGTGAGAGGATACTGTCGGCTGCCTCCCTGAAATGTGTGTACATATCTTCCGCGTACGTACAGAGGACGACCGACACGTGCACAATCTACGTGAACTCCGGTGTTCGTTTAGCTGTTTCGACTCGGTGATAGGTACCGCTGATCATCGCGATCCCACGCGCACTTTCACAAGCCTTATTGACCGTTTGTATCTATGACAAACTAATGAAAGACGCTATCGTCGACTCCGTTCGGGACGCAACACAGGCCGACTCGCTCGGCGAGGCACTGAAAGAACTCTACCACGTGCCAGTGCTGGGCGCTGTCATTGCGTTTATGTTGGCCGTTCGTCTTCGTGCACTCGGTAACTTCCAAACTAACGGGAGCGTTACGTTCCGCGGAAACGACCCGTGGTATCATTTCCGACAGACGTCGTATCTCCTGGATAACTTCCCCTGGACGATGCCGTTCGATCCACTAACAAACTACCCATCGGGGACAAGTTCGGCACAGTTCGGGACGCTCTACGATCAAATTGTCTCGGGGTTCATCCTCTTGACGAGTTTCGGTAACCCGTCCGGGGAGTACGCCGGACTGATCATGCTCATTGCGGCCCCTGTATTTGCTGCAGCAGCTGTTATTCCGGCCTACTATATTGCCGCACGGTTCGCTGGCCGTGGCCCTGCGCTCGCCGGGGTCACCGTCTTCGCACTCCTTCCAGGAACGTTCCTAAACTACTCGCTGGTCGGATTTTACGACCACCATGCGGCCGAAGTCTTCTTCCAGACGCTCGGGGTACTCGGCTTCGTTGTCGCACTTTCGGTCGCTCAACGAGAACAGCCAGTCTGGGAGCTGGTTGCCGACCGTGATTTCGCCGCGCTCCGTCGACCAGTGGCCTACTCGGTGGCAGCTGGCGTTGCGGCCGCGTTTTATATGTGGGCATGGCCGCCAGGCATTCTCCTCGTCGGATTTTCCGGGATTTTCTTTGCGGTCAAACTCACGAGTGATGTTTACCATGGATCAAGTCCGGAGCCGATCGCGTTCGTCGGCGCGGTTTCGATGACTGTCACCGGACTACTGATGTTCGTTCCGCTAGATCAGTTCACCATCGGGGCCGCAACAAGTAACTCACTGCTCCATGTGGTCATGCCGCTCGGTGTTGCGCTGGGTTGTGTCTTCCTCGCTGCGCTCGCACGCGTGTGGGACGATCGTGATATCGATATC
>Ga0306881_100136_pt1 | contig 24627 bp, 27 predicted proteins | sample AntDeeMetageno51_FD_190437 | JGI IMG/M metagenome (GOLD analysis project Ga0306881, IMG submission 190437) | Saline lake microbial communities from Deep lake, Antarctica - Metagenome #51 (v2) (version 2) | ecosystem: Environmental > Aquatic > Non-marine Saline and Alkaline > Saline | place...
AAGGGCGGCAACGAACGATGCCTGTCTGCGAGCACGATCTTCATTGTCGTCGATCGGAACGAGTACGCGGTACATATGTTGTTGGTTGTAATTCAGAAGTGATCGTCAGTCCGTCTCAGTCGTCGTCGGTCTTTACGTCGGCCGACAGTCCCTGTGCGAGTTCGATCTCAGGTGCATTGTTGAGCGTCCACGCCGTTCGCTCGGTGACGGCCTCGATGACCTCGCGAGCCGAGGGGTAGCCGTTGCCGGATTTCTTGACCCCGCCGAATGGCAACTGAACCTCCGCGCCGATACAGGGGAGATTCCCGTAGGCGAGTCCGAGTTCGGCGTGATCGCGGTAGTAGTTGATCTGCCGGTAGTCCTCCGAGATAATCGAGCCCGCCAGTCCGTAGGGGGTTGCGTTCTGGAGTTCGACCGCGTGTTCGATCCCGCCTTCGTACTCGATGAGGGCGACGTGGGGGCCGAAGACCTCCTCGCGGATGCACTCGAGCGACTCGTCGTACTCGATCTCGTAAACGAACGGCCCAGTCCAGTGGCCATCCTCGTGGCCCTCGGGGATTTCGTCGGCATCGAGTTCGCCACGGTCGACCAGCACGTTCGCACCTTCCTCGCGGGCCCGTTCGTTGCCAGCCAGCACCTTCTCCTTGTGTTCGGCCTCGATCAGCGGCCCCATAAACGTCCCCTCGTCGAGCGGATCGCCGACCGCGACGCGCTCGGCGGCGGCGACGTACCGCGTTTTGAACTCCTCGTAGACGTCGGTGTGGACGATCAGCCGCTCGGCCGACACACACCGCTGTCCCGTCGTTTTGAACCCCGACAGCACAGCCGCCGGAACGGCGAGATCGAGATCCGCCTCGTCGGTGATGACGACCGCGTTTTTGCCGCCCATCTCACAGGCCGCGAGTTTGCCGGGCGTGCCACCGACTTGGTCGGCGATGTGGTGGCCGACTTCCGCGGAGCCGGTGAACAGCACCGTCGCCACGTCGTCGTGGTCGACGATGGCGGCCCCGGCATCGCCGTACCCCTGAACCATGTTAAAAACACCATCCGGAATGCCGGCGTCGATCATGAGTTCGGCGATGGCCTGCGCACAGCGTGGCGTCTGCTCGGCGGGTTTCCAGACGACCGTGTTGCCCTCGACCAGCGCGACCGCCATGTGCCAAAACGGAATAGCGATCGGGAAATTCCAGGGCGTGATACAGCCGACGACACCCCGTGGCTTGCGGCGCATGTAGGCGTCTTTCGAACCGATTTCCGAAGGGACGACATCGCCGTGGGGATGTCGACCGTTGCCGGCGGCCCACTCGACCATGTGGGCGGCCTCGACGATGTCGGCCCGTCCCTCGTTGATCTCCTTACCACACTCGCGGGTAACGAGTTCGCCGAGTTCGTCGGTGCGGGCTTTCAGTTCCTCGTAGACGTCCCAGAGGTACTCCGCGCGGTTCGGATACGACAGCTCCCGCCACTCCTCGGCCGCGGCGTCGGCCGCAACGATTGCGCGGTCGACATCTTCCTCGGTGCCCCGCGGGAACTCGCCCAATGCCTCACCCGTTGCCGGATTGTTACTTATAAACGTCTCGTCGGCGTCGACCCACTCACCGTCGATATAGTGTGCGAACGTCTCCATACATATTCTAGATGGTATGTGTCCGAATAGGTCACACCGACCATGGGAGGGAATAGAGGATGGCTCGGTCTTCGACGACTCGAAGCGATTCAGTCGACGGCGGGTTCGGCCACGTTGAGTTCGTCCAGCGCGATCTCGATGATCGTCGCCTCGACCAGTGCCCGCTGTTCGGTCAGCGGGTCGTCGGCCGACTCCAGGACCTCGCGGCTCCGCTCGCTGAGCCGCGCTTCGAGTTCGGTCTGATTCGGTTCTTTGGTCTCGTTCAGCAGCGCCTCGAAATCTTCCCGGAGATCGAAGGAGGCGTAGGCGACGTTACACCGCGAGAGGGGATGGTGGCCCATATCGAGGGCGAGATCGGCGACGAGTTCCCAGTCGTCGGCACAGAACTGGAGAGTCACCGGGCTGACGATATCCTGCCAGGCGATCGGTCCGCTGTTTTTCATCAGCGTCACTGCCCGCGGCGGCACCTCGATCCGACTGGTGGTTTTGGCCTGCCCGCAGAGACAACACGGGGTGTCGGTTCGCCCGGTGAACATATCTCCCTGTAGGGGGCCGCACCCTATGGGTTTTGCGTCGACCTACTTCCGTGCGTGGGCCTTCTCGAACCGATCCGGCGGCAGCCGGAGGTCGTCGAGGTCGGGGCGGTGTTTGACGTTATACACGACCTGCATTTCGTCGGTGGTCGGCCGCCCGTTACAGGAGAGTCGGATTCCCTGCTCCAGGAGGTCCTCCGAGAGGATGTGGTCGACCAACTGCGAGAGTTCCCCATCCAGAAGCGAGACCGCACAGTTCGCACACGCCCCGCCGCGGCAGGCATACGGCCACGCGAAGCCGTTTTCCTCGGCGGCCTCAAGCAGGGTGTCGTCGCCTTCGACCTCGAAGGAGCCGTAGTCGGCGGGATCGAGGTCGGCGGCGGCGGCCTTCTCGAAGAGGTCCTCATCGTCGAGACTCCAGCCGTAGTCGTCAAGTACCTCGTAGTTGAGGAAGTCGACCTGTGCTGGCTGGTCTTCGGGCTCGGGCTCGATATCCTGTTCGGAGACGACCGTCTCGCCGTCGAGTTGCTCGTCGGATTCGGCCTCCGACAGTCGCCGGTAGGCCCGCTCGACGCGTTTGAATTCCGCCTCGCTCCCGCCGAGATCCGGATGGGTCTCCTTGACCCGGTCGCGGTAGGCCTGTTTGATCTCCTCGGCGTCGGCATCTGGATCGACCCGGAGAATATCGTACGGAGACGCCATATATCGAAAGGTGAACTACATCGAACAAGAGTCCGCCGCAACCTTAACCCATCGACTTCCGCCGTCGAGGTGGTAGTCACATCTTTTAGGCACGCCCACCGCGAGGGGTGAGTCATGGGCTATGCAGACGCTGACGGCTGTGAGATTTACTACGAGGTTTCAGCGGGCGACCCCGAGGCCGGTACTGTCGTCCTCATCGGCGACCTCGCACTCGGCGCCTGGCAGTGGGGCTGGCAGTATACCGCCCTCGCCGGGCTCTTCGAGACCATCGTCTACGACCCTCGTGGCTGTGGCCGCTCCGAGGCGCCGCCGGGGCCCTACGAGATGCGAGATCTGGTCGGCGATCTGGAGGCCGTCCTCCAGGAGACGAACACCCGTCGGGCCCATCTCGTCGGCTGTGGGCTTGGCGGCTGTGTCGCGCTCGCGGCGGCCCGCCACACGAGCCGCGCTGAGCGCCTGACGCTGATCGGGACCCCCGCCTCCGGCAAGGCGTTCGATGCGTCCGATCTGGTGGCAGATCCTGCCGATACCGAGGCGCTTCGGGCCTCGACGACCGCGTTGCTGTCGACCGACTTCTGTGCGGCCCAGCCCGACGTTGTCGACCGAATCGTCGAGTGGCGGAGCGAAGAGGACACTTCCCCTGGGACCCAGCAGGCCCAACTGGCTGCCATTGAGGGGTTCGATGCCGAACCGCTGTACGAACTGACGACCCCAGCGTTCGTTGTTGCTGGCGGTGCGGATTCGGTCGTCGACGTCGCCGAGAGCAGGCGGTTGGCCGAGGAGCTGCCGCGTGGGGAGGTCCAGGAGTTCCCCGAGGCAGGCCACCTCCTGACTGTCGAGCGGTCGGCGGTGCTCAACGACGAACTGGTGGGTCTCTTGGAGCAAGACGAGTAGCGGTCGACGAGACCGGCAGAAGCCGCACGCGACGCAAGCCATTTTGGTAGGTCACCCCTACCCCGTGGTAATGGAACGGCTACGGTTCGGGCTCCTGCAGGCCGCAGAGGGCGATACGAACACGACGCGTAACTTCAGACGCGAACTCGACGCCGACCTCGTCGAGTTCGACGTGAACAACGGCGAGCTTCCGCCCCACACCGAATTCGACGCCCTCGTCGTCACGGGCTCGCGGGCCTCGGTGTACTGGGACGACGACTGGATCGACCCGCTGGTAGAGTACGTCGGCAAAGCGGCGGCCGACGGCGTGCCGATTCTTGGCGTCTGTTACGGCCACCAAGTGCTCGCGGAAGCCCTCGGCGGTCGCGTCGCCGGGATGGACGACTTCGAGTTGGGGTACAACACGGTCGAGCAGGTCGACGACGATCCCCTATTTAAGGGCATCAACGACCGGTTTACGGTCTTTACGAGCCACGGCGATACCGTCGCCGAACTACCGCCGGGGGCGGAGCTCATCGCGCGTAACGACCACGGCGTCCACGGCTTCCGGCGCGGCGACTGCTGGGGCGTCCAGTTCCACCCCGAGTACGACATCGAGACTGCCCGTGACATCGCCGAAAGCAAGCGCGACCGGCTTGGTGACGAGCAGGTCGACCGCGTCCTCGCGGATATCTCGCCCGCACAGTACGACGCTGCCTGCGAGGCCAAACAGCTCTTCGAGAACTTTACCGCGTACATCCGCGAGCAGGTCGAGGGGCGCGAGGCTCCGGAAGCGACCGCCTGACTGGCTGCTAATTTAAATAGGCGGTGACGAGCCACACCCGTCAAGAACGCCCTTAAGTAGCCGCCTGTCGGACCAATGAGTAATGGCTATCGACCCGAACTTCGATGTGAACCGCGAGAAGGTGGGTGAGGAAAACGGCGTCGACGTCTGGGGCCCCGTCGACCCACCCGAGAAACTCGGCATCCACGGCACCCACGTCGCCGTCGACTACGACATCTGTGTCGCCGACGGCGCCTGCCTCGAAAACTGTCCCGTCGACGTCTTCACGTGGGTCGACACACCCGGCCACCCCGCAAGCGAGGAGAAGGTCGAACCCACCCGCGAGGATCAGTGTATCGACTGCATGCTCTGTGTAGATATCTGTCCCGTCGACGCGATCGACGTCGACGGTAGCCGAAAATAGCTTTCTCACAACTGCTGACACCCTCTGTGACGACATTGACAACTAGTCACATAGCTTTATTTTTATCGGACGAATAGTTCCGCCTACTGTCAACGGGCAGACGAGGAGGCACCCATGAAAGTTCGAGAAATCATGCGATCCGGGATGGTGACAGTGCCAGCGAGGGCCGATCTCAGAACGGCGACGCAGAAACTGCTCAAGCGACCGGGACGACCGCTCACAGTCATGCACAACGGCGAGGCCGTCGGCCTGCTGACCCAGTATTCGGTGGTCAAAGCGGGCTGTTTGTCGAACCTGCCGTTCGAACAGATCCCCGTCCGGAAGGTGATGATTCGATCGTCCGGCTCGGTCGCTCCAACGATGCCGGTTCGGATCGCCGTCAAGCGAATGAACCGAAACAGGGTGGGGGCCCTCCCGGTCGCCGAGGAGCTGGAAGTTATCGGCTCACTCACGCTCAGAGATGTCGCTCGGAACTACTCGAAGTTGCTCACAGAGGCCGAGAAGGGCAGCTCCGAGCTCGAAGCGGCGTGGAAAAGCGACGACCAGCGCATCGAGTTCGAGAACTGAGTCGACCCCTGTGATAGAAACACGAACTGATACTTTTTGCGGGCGAGCCACTATTGAGGGTCATGTCCGAATGGTCTCGTCCACGACTGTCCCGTCCGTGGCTCGTCGGCATTGGCGTCAGTTACCTACTCGTCCTCGCCTACGCGGTTGTAATCGCCCAACAGATCCTCTTCGGCATCTGGATCGGCGTCCTCTGTGGGGCGGTGTATCTCGGCTGGCGGTTCGTCGCGGCCTTTGAGGCGATTGCCGACGCGCTGCAGCGAATTGCCTACCAGCGCGAACAGGACTGAGATGCTGATCAGCGTCTCTTCGGCGGCCGCGAGTCGTCATTGAGAAACACGCTGTCCTGATTCGGATCGAAATAGACATCCAACGCGCGCAATGCCCCGGCATACGCAGCGAGTGTGACGAACGTAAATGCGACCAGCGCCCAAAAAACGAGTGCAACGACCATTGTCGACGGGTATCGGGAACGGATAAAAAGGATTGCCGTCATTAAAAAGGCGGTACGAATCCGCTGACCCGAACCGCTGCCGCACTCAGCAACAGCAGCGACAGCCCCACGATCGGGATGTCGGCCCACCCGAACCGCAACGGTGGCAGCGTCGGGTTCCAGGAGAGACACCGCGCCTGCATCGCCAGCGACAGGCGGTCGGCCCGCCGGAAGGCGCGATTCAATCCGGCCGTCGCCACCGTGGCGATCCGCTCGCGGAGCGGCCGGTCGGTGCCGAGCCGGGCAGCCTCGGCATCCAGGATCGCCACCAAATCCCGCCGGAGCACCGGCAAAAAGCGGGCGACGAGTTCGATCCCGAGCCCAAGGAACTGGCCCGGTCGGCCGGGCACCGTTCGCTGGATCGCCGCCCGCGAGGCACCGATCGAGGTGGTCCGAACGTAGCCGCCACAGACGACCAATACGATGAGGTTCCGAACGCTCGCCAGTGCGGGGCCGACGCCTTCGCTGGGGACGAGCCACGGCGAGCCGAGTGTGACCATGGCGACCAGCGGCGCGGCCAGGAGGAAGGGAAGAACGAACCGGTAGGCCCAGACTACGCGGAGCGGGTTGGTGTCGGCTCCGGCCAGTGCGAGCATACCGAGCGCGCCGAAGGCGAGGAGTCCCCGCGGCGTCGTGTAGGCGAAGGCTGCCGCGGCGAAAGCGACCTGGAAGAGGAGTTTGGTCCGCGGATCGAGTCGGTGGGCCAGCGAGTCGCCCGGCTGGTAGTGGAGCATCTTAGTTCCCTTCGAAGGCTGATTTGGGTGTCGATGGTGCGGTCTCGGACGGAACGTGCACGTCCAGCGCCGCCAACTCCTCGCGGGCAGCCTCGGCGTCCGTCTCGAAGGCGACCCGACCCTCGGACATCCCGATCACACGGTCGGCGGCCTCCAGGACACCCCGCAGATCGTGCGTGACGACGATCACGCTGGTCCCGTCTTCGTGGAGGGCTTCGAGCCGCGAAAGCACCGCTCGCCGCGCGGGCTCGTCGAGGCCGGTCAGCGGCTCGTCGAGTACGAGGTGGTCGGGCTCCATCGCTAACGCGCCCGCGATGGCGACCCGCTCGCGTTCGCCGCCCGACAGCCGGTCGATCCGCTCGTCCGCTCGGCCTGCGAGATTGACCGCCGCGAGCGCTGACTCGACGCGGCGGTCGACCGCGGCATGCGACAGTCCGAGGTTGCGCGGGCCGAAGGCCACGTCGGCCCCGACGGTCGCGGCGACGAAGCTATCGCGTGGCTCCTGGAACACCATACCGACGGCCTGCCGCGCCGCAACAAGATCCTCGCCGACTGGCGCCCCGTTGACCAGCAGCGCGCCCTCGTCAGGTGTCTCCAGCCCGTTGAACGTCCGGACGAGCGTCGTCTTGCCCGACCCGTTGGGGCCGACGATGGCGACGTACTCGCCGGCGTCGATGTCGATCGAAACTCCGTCGGTGGCGGTCGTCTCGCCGTAGCGGACGACGAGATCGCGGACTCGGATCATCAGACCGCGGCGATCGAATCGCGGCGGAGGATGCCGACGACTGCGGCGATCTTGACGGCCTCGAAGGGGACGAACGCCAGCGCCGAGACGGTGAACGATTCGACGAGCCCGAGGTTCTGGACCACGGCGAAGCCGACCGTCCCCATGGCGTAGATGACGACTGTCCCGGCGACCATCGCTCCAACGAGCAGCGGCACGCCGACCTCGGTGTAATCCTGGAGGTCGGTGCCGCGGTGGACGATTAGACCGACGACGCCCGCGGCGACCGGGTACGACCAGAGGTAGCCGAGGGTCGGACTCCCGATGAGATAGCCGAGTCCCGCCGAGCCACCCGAAAACACGGGAACGCCGATGGCCCCGGCCGCCAGATAGAGGCTGATTGCACTGGTCCCCCACAGCGGGCCGAGCATGATCCCTGCGAGGAAGACGCCGACGACCTGCAGCGTGACGGGGATGTTCGGCGCGAGTGGGTTGGGAAACGAGACATACGAAAAGCCCGCCACGAGCGCCGCAAACAGCGCCGCACGGGCGATGTTACCGACGACCTCTCCGTCAACGAGGTCGACTGAGTCGGTCGAAGTTGCCATACAGGACGACGGTTGTAAACCATATTCAAAGGTTCGGTTTACGATATGTTGCCCGTCGGTGCTGATATATCATTGGAGAAGCCAGGTCGAAGCGACTCTCCGCAGCCGGTGAGAATGCAGACAGGTTTTTATATGCCGACACTGTGATGGTTCCATCCATGGACGACAAGACCGCCGAACTGCGGGATATATTCATCGACGCGACCGGGTCGGATTCGGTCACCGAGAGCCAGTCGGAGTCGCCCGGATCGCTGACCGACACCGACACCGACGTAACCGATCGGTTGCTTGAACTCATCGGCCGGATGCGGGAGCGATACGACTTTACAACCGAGTTCGACGACGAGACGTTGTCTCGGATCGTGCAGTGGTACTACACCGACTGCAGCGACCGGGAGATCGCCGCCGAACTCGAAGCCGACCCCGAGGCCGTCTTCGCGGCGCGGCTCGACCTCCATCTCGTCGGCGAGGCCGACCGCGAGGCCCCCTTCGATCTCGATGATCTCCGGCGACTGGTCGTCGACGACGTATCGCTGGCCGAGCGCGCCGATCAGCTCGATATCACCGAGGAGACGGCCCGCCACTACAGTCGAGTCGTCGAGGCGGATCTTCGGTCGACGCGGGCCAACGACCGGTTCCGCGACGAGTTTGCCGAGCTACTGACCGACTCGGACCTCACTGGGCAACTCGCCCGTGATGCTCGTGAAGACGGGCTCCAGGAGGCAACCGAAGACATCGAAACCGACGTTTCGTTCTGAACTGTTCTCTACTCTTTGTGGCGTACTTTCAAATACGAAGCCCCGGCCACCGACGGTATGCCGACGTTCAGCGACCTGAGTCGGGCCGCCTACTGCCCCCGACAACTCTACTACGCCAGGCGTGACGACGACCGCGGCCCGCCACCGGAAGCCGAAGCCCGGCAGGCACTCGCCTTTCGGTACGACGAGCTCCGCGAGGCCGACGACGCGACGCTCGCCGACCTCCCGATCGAAAGCTCGCCAGCCGCCTATCGGGCGGCACTCGACGGGCTGTCGACCCGCGCCGATTGGCAGCAACTCTACGAACCGGCCGCACGAGACTACCACGTCGAGGGAAAGGACTGCCACGGTCGGATTCACAAACTGCTGGCTGGCGATCCGTCGACGCCGACGGTGATATCGCCCGGCACGCCGCCGGAACAGGGGGTCTGGGAGCCCCAATCGGTCCGAGCGGTGGCGGTCGCCAACGCGCTGGCGTGGGAGCGCCAGCGGGAGATCCCCCGCGCGCTCGTCGAGTACCCAGCGGTCGGGATCGTCCGCGAGGTCGAGTTGACCTGTCGACGAACCGCCACCTACCGCCGGGTGCTGCGAACCGTGCAGTCGATGGATGGTCCGCCGCCACGGGTCAATGACAATCGGTGTGAGAGCTGCGATTACCGCACCGAGTGTGGCGTCACAACGCGGTCGCTGCGCTCGCTGCTCGGACTCTGAGATCAGCCGGTAAACTCCGCAAGCGCCGCTTCGCAGGCCTCGATACTGATCTCGTCGCCGTCGGGGTCGACGAGCGTCCGGCGGGCGGCGTCGGTGACGATCTTCGTCAGATCGCGGGCCGAGTAGCCCTCGGTCGCGGCGGCAAGGTCGGCGATTTCGTCGTCGGTCACCGAGTGGGCGCGATCCGAGAGGTGGGTGGCGATTATCTCCCGGCGGGTCTGTTCCTCGGGGAGCCCGACGAACAGTTCCTTATCAAATCGGCTGAGGGCTGCCGAATCGAGCTCTTCATGCACATTGGTCGCCCCCATGAACAGGATGTTCTCCTCGCCGACCTTCTCGATCTGTGTAAGGAACTCGTTGACGACCTTCTGGTCTTCGGCGTGTTGGTTGGTCGACTGGCGCGTTTTTAACACCGAGTCGATCTCGTCGATAAAGATCAACGCCCCGCCCGCGTGGTCGGCGATGGCTCGGGCCTCGGCGAACAGTTCGTTGACGTTCTCGGTGCTGGCGTTGATGTACCGCGACAACATATCGCCGCCGCTGAGAGTCACATAGGGGTAGCCGATCTCCCCGGCGAGCGCCTCGGCGAGATAGGTCTTCCCGGTCCCCGGCGGGCCATATAAAAGGAGGCTCGGCACCGGGACGCCGAGCTGTTTAGCCTGCTCGGGGCGGTCCCGGAACGGGACGATCACGCTGTTGCGGATGGTCTCGGTCAGCTCCGGCCGCCCGCCGTAGTCGGCCATCGTGACCGCGGACTCCTTTGTCCAGGAGTGCGAAAGCTCCATCTCCAATCCTTCGGCCCACGGCGGCTGGTCGTTAGCCGACTCTTCGGATTCCTCGCTGTCGGCAGACTCGCTGTCGGCGGCGGCCTCGTCGGAAGCGACCGTATCAGACGACGAGTGGCCGCCGGCTGCCGAGCCGTTCCTGGTGGTCGACTCCGAGCCGTTTCGCTGGAGGGACTGAGGGCGATCCAGGGGCGGCCCCTCAACGCGCGACTCGCGGGGGAAGGGGTTCGTGTCGGATGCCAGGACGGCGTTTGCGGGTACGCCTTCCGGAAGCTCGGGTCTGAACTGCCGGTACTCCGGGTACAGCAACTCGGCCTTGTAGCGGTCGCCGGTATCGGTCTCAGCGTCGTACTCGTCAAGATAGAGCCGATAAATCTCTTCGAGCGTCTCGGTGATCTCGGTGTGATAGAGGATCGTGACGTAGTCGGTGGTTTCGTTGTTGAAAATCAGAACATCGGTCGGATGCTTGTTGCCGAACTGTCGGTTTTTGAACTGCGATTCGAAGTCGATCAGCCCGTTCCAGAACATCGTCAGCAGCTCGGTCGACTCGGGTTCGAGAATGATATCCGCCGTATACTCGCCGTCATCGGTCCGGAAGCCGCCGGTCGTCGTCTGACCATCGCTGTCGGCCCAGAGTTCTGCAAACGGTTCAGGTGTGGGCGCGGGCCGCGAAAAGAGCCGGATCGCCCGCCGGTCGATGATTTTCACGGCTTCGAACCGCCCGATGGTTCGTGCGTCGTGAATTCCCTTGGCCACCAGTTTGAGGCCGTCGCCCTGTTGGATCTCGTCGACGATCGACTGGAGGTTCGCGTCGTACCCCTGTGTCCCGACCGTCGCCGGCTCGCCATCCGCGGAGTACATGACGAGATACCCCGGCTCACGCCGGATAACGCGGTATTTACCAGTGCTGGTAAGGGGAGGGTTCGTCGACATGATACAGTTGGAGACTGATTGGGTACTAGTATCGTGACTGTCTTAATCTTTTGTACAGGTTGGTGATAGCCCTGCCGCGAGTCTGCGAGCTGGGTACCGATCAGTGGTCCGCGAGCCAGGCCTCGATCTCATCGACCAGCGCGCCGCGGCGAATGATCTCGTTGGCTTCGACGTCGACGACTGTGCTCTCGGTGCCGGGCGTCCGGCCGGTATCGATGATCGCCCCCACCTTCTCTTTGACCGACGCCGAGAGGTCAGCAGGAAGCCGGACGCTCGGCTCGCCGCTCCGATTCGCGCTGGTGGCGGTGATCGGTCCTGCGGCCCGACACAGTGCCAGAGCGACCTCGTTGTCAGCGATCCGGACGCCCACCCGGGGACGGCCGTCGGTGAGGTTATTTGGTAGCGTGGGGTCGCGGTCCACGACGACCGTCACTGGCCCGGGTAAGAACCGCTTCATAAAGGCCAGTTCACGGTCGGTCGGAGTGGTGTACTGGCGCGCGTGGTCGCGGTCGGCGAATGCGACCGATAGTGGCTTATCCCGCGGGCGGTCCTTGATTTCGAAGACGCGGTCGACGGCCGCGGCGTCGGTAGCGTCAGCGCCCAGTCCGTAGACGGTCTCAGTCGGGTAGACGACCGCCTCGCCAGCCGCGATGGCCGCAGCCGCCTCGTCGACGGCCGTCCGTGTTCCGTCGGCCAGAGTCATACGTCGGGAAAGGGCCAGCGGCGCGAAAAGGATACTGTTCCTGGATGGGCGAGCGGTTAGCCGAACAGTTCGACCAACGGGGCGAACAGCCCCGCGTTGAACGTGTCTTCGGCGCGGTAGCCGTCGATATCCGCATCGTACTCGTGGTGGGGCGGCAGACAGTCGCGGTTCATACACCGGACCATCATGTGGTCGGTTCCGGGGCCGAGGACGCGGTAGTCGGCTGGCGGCTCCTCGCCGCGGGAGAGATAGCAGTCCCGAAGCTGACAGCGGAGGTGGTAGTCGACGAAGCGGTCGAACTGCTCCCACGAGATATCCAGCGGGACGTGTTCGAGTCGACCATCTGGCCTGCGGTCGGGATAGGGATCTTCGGTCTCGACGAGTCGCTCGTCGCCGACCCCAGCGTAGTACATCGTGTGGACGCCCGACGTGGCGTCGACCCCGCCGTCGTCGGTGAGGTAGATGTCGATTTTGTACTCCCGATAGCGGTTCATCGCCTCGCCAGCAGGCACGGGATCAGGATGTGGCCGCGTGATCTCGTCGTCGTATTTTCCAGCGAGTTGGCGGTAGTACTCGCCGAAGAGGTTTTTTAAGACATCATCAGAGAGTCCAGCAATGGCTGTGCGAACGGTCTTGATTCGGTCACAGTTGAGATACCACGGGCACATGTCGTGGTCGGTCTCTTGGTCGACGTACCACTTGGCGTAGTCGCGGGCTTGGTCGACCATCTCGTTGCCTCTGCACGTTCTTTTTTCAGGGTCATCTGGATATCCCTCTTGTCCGTGGCCCTGAATTTCACCCTCAAATCCGATCGAGATGGTGTGTTTGACTGATTCTTGATCGCTTATTTCAACACCAATCCCTCTATCGTCCTTGCCGATAATTTCTGCATTCATGATTTAATTCTCAAAACGACTCGATTCAGTGGGCGAGTCCCCATGGACCGTACTCCCCGATTTGAGGCCGAGGAATTCGAGCACCTTGTTTCGGTTCTTGTAGATCGCCTGCAGTGCAGCCCCACTGAGACTTCCCATTATCCCGCCGAACGGAACACCGGACTGTTTACCGATTTCAGTCGTCCCGATCTTGATCGCCTCGCCCGTCCCTGCATCGGACATCTGTGAGAGAATACCCTGCTGTTCGACCTTCTCGTACAGCGTCTGGATATCGTCGGTGACAGCCTGTTGGAACTCCGCGAGGCTGCCGCTGCCGAGGTCGACATCCGCCACTGACGGTGATGGATCGTCAGCCGTCGCCGCGTTTATTTTGTCAAAGATCGACTGCGGTCCGTCGCCACCGGCTCGGTTGCCGGAGAGATATGACGACTCCGTGTCGACGCTCGGAATCCGTTGGACGTGGACCTCGGTATTGGCCAGCCGCTGAATCCCGAGATCGCCGCCCTGCATGACGCGCTGGGCGGTTTCCTCGGCCTCGCGTTCAAGCGTCGGATCGGGATCGACTTCCAGTTCCACATCGTCCTGCGGCAACATCGACACCGCGCCGCCAGTCTGCTGTCTCACGTGTGCGAGTTCGTGGGCTAACACGTGTTGGCCCTCCGGCGATCCTGGATCGTACTCGCCGGCGTTGAACGCGACGTGATTGCCGACGGTGAATGCTCGCGCGTTGATCGATTCACAGGCCGCCGCAGCCTGCGGGCCCGTGTGGATCCGCACGTCGCCGAGCGAATCGCCCATCCGGTCTTCCATCGCCCGCTGGATCGAGGCGTCGAGCGACCGACCAGTCGATGAGAGCACATCCCGAACCGGATCGAGAACACCCATCTCACCGGCCGGAGCCGTCTCGGCGGCGGCCTGCTCGCTGCGCTGGACCGACCGCTTATTTTGCCGTTCGATATTCGTCGGCACCTCGGGCGGGCGGTCGGCCTGTCGCTGGCGGAAGGCGTCCATATCTCGCGTTTTGCCCATAATATCAGTCGGCATCCCCTCCGCGATCCAGTCGTGAACCTTGGCTCCGAAGGTAGATTCGTGAGTCTGCAACCGCTGGAGGGTCCTGTCGTCAGGGATGGTCATCCCGAAATGCTGTTCGCCCTGCTCGATGTCGTGGGTCCAGACGGTCCCGGCCGACTGCTCGCGGTGGGCGGCCTGCTGCTGGCTCGCGACCCCACCCGAGGAGTCAGTCGACTCGTGGCTCGTGGACCGACGTGCTGATCGGAATCCCATTGGAGAGGCTCTTGGTTCCGTTCGTGTCGGCATCATATAAATACTCTCGGAGCGATATTTTAAGCCGGAGAACGAATCTCAGTGCCAGTCGACATGGCTCCCGACTGGCTTGCGGTCTCGATCCACTGCCGATGAGTTACGCCAACACGCAGGACCACCTCCTCGACGAGTGTGATCGTATCAAGTCCATCCTGGAGGCCTCCGAGTCCGACAAGCGGACGGCGTCAGCCGAGACACCAGCACCGCCGGACGAAACGGGGACGACGGCCGCCGCTGAGCGAGTGATTCGTGAGCCCGCGGCGCTCGCGCTCGCGCTACCTGCGGCGGCTCGTCAAGAGATCGCCCAGCTGACCGAAGCGATCTGCGAGCGGTGCCGGGAAACCGACGAGACGCGCCTGCGCTTGCGTGTGCTTGCCGAGACGTGTGGGTTGTCGCGCCGACACCTAGACGTGCTCATGTTGGCGATGGTCCCGGAGCTCGATGAGTCGTTTGCGACGCGGTTCCAGGAGCTCCAAAACCACCAGTCACTCGACCGTCCGACCCCACAGTTTATCGAAGACCTCTTCGGTCGCACACGAACCGACAAAATTGCTGCGGGAGCGCTCATCAGCAGCGACTCGCCGCTCAGTCGGCACGACCTCATCGAACTCCAGCCGAGCCCTGCGCCCGTGGTCGGCAACCACCGGCAGCGCATCACTGTTACCGACCGGATCGTCGAGTATCTCAAAGGCTACGACGGCGTCGACCCCGATCTCGACGCCACACTGTCCGAGCACGCCCGCAGAAGCCACGGCCAGCGGGGGCTGGCCGACTGTGAGGCCACAGCTACCCTCTCGGAGCTTGTCGTCGACGACACGCTCGGCAAGCGGCTCACGTCGCTTTCGGCGGCCGACGGCGGCTACCGCTGTTACTGGTACGGTCCCGCAAGCGAGAAACACCGCGCCGTCGAGGCCGTCTGTCCCACTGACCGGTATCTGAAAGTCGACCTCGCAGCCGTGCTTGCGGCTGGTGTACTTGACTGGCTGCGCCGGGAAGCTACCTTGCTCGGTCGACCGCTCCACCTTTATAATGCGACTGCAGCAACAGCGACTCCCGAGACCCCGACGCTCGAAGCGGCGTTCGAGACGGTTGCCGACCTCGATCAACCGATCTTCGTGACGGGCCGCGAGTCGTGGACACCAACCGAGACCATGTCGACGGGCATCGACGCAATCGTCGAGTTTCCCTACCCCTCTGTCGATCTGCGGCGCGAGTTCTGGCAGGGCCACGCGGCCGAACTTCCCGACGAGGTCGATCCCGAGGTACTCGCGGGGACGTTTCGACTCACCCACGAGCAGCTCCGGGCGGCACTGTCGACGGCTCGATCACTCGCCGACGGCGAGGCGTTGACTGCCGATGACGTTTATACCGGCTGTAGTGCGCAGTCGGCCGACGAAATGGGCGATCTCGCCGACCGGATCGAGCCCGACAGCGAGTGGAACGAAATCCAGGTACGGTCGGAGACGAGGCGGAAACTCCGGCTCGTGCGGACCCACATCGCCCAGCAGGCCAGGATCTACGACGACTGGGGCTTTGCCGAGCAGTTCAGCCGCGGCACCGGCGTCGTCGCGCTGTTCGAAGGTCCCTCGGGGACCGGGAAGACGATGGCCGCTGAGATCCTCGCGGGCGATATCGGGATGGATCTCTACCGGATCGACCTCTCGTCGGTCGTCTCGAAATACATCGGCGAGACAGAGAAGAATCTCGAAGAGATCTTCGAGGCCGCAACCAACGCGAACGCCATCCTCCTGTTCGACGAGGCCGACGCGGTCTTCGGCGATCGGACCGAGGTCTCGGATTCGACCGACCGGTATGCCAACGCCGAGGTGAACTACCTCCTCCAGCGGATCGAAAACTACGACGGCGTGGTGTTGCTGACGACCAACTACGCCTCGGCGATCGATTCGGCCTTCCAGCGTCGACTCGATCACACGGTATCGTTCAAACAGCCACAGCAGTCGACCCGGAGTGCGATCTGGCAGGGGATCTTCCCGGAGGAGGCCCCGCTCGGCGAGATCGACTTCGAATTTCTGTCTTCGTTCGAGTTCACTGGCGGCCGGATTAAACAGATCGCCCAGACGGCTGCGATTTTGGCGGCCGACGAGGGCCAGTCCGACGAGGCGAAATCTGACGAGCCGACTATCGAGATGCGGCATCTCGTGAGAGCTATCCAACAGGCCTTCGAATCCAGCGGTCGGATGGTCGACCCATCGACGTACGAGCCCTACCAGCACCTGCTGTACGACGGCTCGTCCGAGGGCAACGACTTCGACCATGACAGCGACGAGGACCCACAACCACTCGACCGAAGCCCGGAAGCCGTCGTCCGGACGTTCGTCGACCGCCTCGACAGCGGTGATCCGGCGGTTCACGAACTCTACCACTCACGAGCGGTCGTCGACCCGATCTCGCGGAAAGAACTCAGGCGGGCGAAGACGGTCGACCACTCGGTCGAGGGCGAAGTCGACCGGGTTGAGGCGGAGACGGATCGGGTTGTCATCGCGTTCACCCAACAGCGGGATGGGTCGACGACGAAGATGGTGGCCGAACTCCGACCCGAAGACGGCTCCTGGAGACTGTTCGATCTACAACACGGAGCAGCGGCAGGACGTATTGACAGCCGCTAACACTGTGAGAACGCATAAGGCCCCGACGTGAGTACCACCTGCAAATGAGAGTCGGTTATAAGAGGGGTGGCAGATGACGCTCCAGTTGCCGAGTGAGATCGTCGTCGAGCGGTTTCTGCCGACCGTCCGCTCGATGCTGGCGGTCGAACTCGACGAGCGGGGGCTGGCCCAACAGGAGATCGCCGCCAAGCTCGGGATCTCCCAGGCCGCCGTCAGCAAGTACCTCAGCGGGAAACAGTCGGGCGAACCGCGGTTCGCCGAGGACCCCCGGATGGTCGAGACGGTCGAGTACATCGCCGAAGGGTTCGCCACAGGAACGCTCGACGACTACGAGGCGCTGTCGGAGCTCCTGGATCTAATCGAGGCCTTCGAGGACCGCGGCCCCATCTGTGCGGTCCACGAGGAGGAGATGCCCGTCCTGGAGGGGATGGGCTGTGACCTCTGTGTGCGCGGCCAGGATCAGCGACTGCAGGCCGAACGCGACGTGCTTCGGGACGTCCGCCACGCCGTCCGGCAGTTTTCGAACACGCCAGCGGTCGTCGACCACGTCCCGAACGTCGGCTCGAACATCGGGATGGCGCTGCCCGAGGCCGACGCGGGAACCGACATCGCAGCTGTTCCGGGCCGGGTCCACGCGATGGGTGGGCGGGTCAACGTCCCCTCGAACCCCGAGTTCGGAGCCTCCCAGCACGTCGCCCGAACGATTCTGGCCGTGATGGCCGCCGACCCCGAGATCCGCGGTGCGGTCAACCTCGCGACCTCCGAGACACTGCTCGACGGGGCCGCCGACCAGGGGCTCGATACAGTCGCTTTCGATGCGAGCTACGAGAACCGCACCGAACGGATTCGGTCGCTCCTGGAGGATCGGGAGAGCGTTCCCCGAGTGCTCTACCACGAGGGGGCCTTCGGGATCGAACCGATCGCCTACGTCCTCGGCGCGAGTGCGGTCGAGGCGGTCGAAACCGCGATCGACTGTCTGCGGACCGCGTAGGCGATGTCTTTATTTTCCACGGTGTGGCTAGATATAGCATGGACGACACAGCGACGAGCGAGGGTGAGGAACCGGAGATCGACGAGGAGGAGTCGCTCGACGAGTTGGTGAACTACCTGACGCCCCGTCGGGACAACGAGATGATGGCGACCTACCAGAACACGACCTCGATCGCCTGTCCGGCCTGCGGCGATCCCTTCGACTACCTGGTGGTCTGCAAGCAGGACCAGACCAGCCTCTCGCTGTCGGACGTGATGGACCTCTGTGTGAGCGCCGACCACGACGGTCGACCGTTCCTCTTCACTCACGAGTAGCCAACGGAGTGACAGCAATGGGGGTGTTCCCCATGGCTATAGAGCCCAATAGAGCCGTGGCGACGACACAAAGGCTTTGTCGGCCGCCACGAAGAAGCCGATAATGGTGATCGCAGCACCGGTCGTGGCGACGTTCGGGCTGATTCTTTTATATGGCGTCCTCCAGCCGACCCATCGCGGCCCGACAGCGACCTTCTGGAACCGGGGGCGGGCGGCGGTGTTGCCGGGACTCCACCGGCTGGCTACGCGGCTCGGGGCGGGGTATGCGGCCTACGAACTCCAACCGCGGGAGTATGCAGGACGGATCGATGCACCCGTCGAGGACGTCGACCGGCTGCTTGCGGCCCACGGCTTCGAACGAATGCCGTTGTCGGCGTGGAAAACCCTCCCCGACGGCCGCAGCGAGGCCGGGTCGTGGGCCCGCCGGGACGGGCTGTTGGCCGACCGACAGCTCCACGTCATGCTGTTTCGAACCGAGGATGGCACAACGGACGTCTACGCCCACGACGAGTTCAACGCGTTTCATCCGCGCTACGCTGCCGAACACTACCACGGCGTCGACTACTGTCCACAGACGGGCTGCGAACAGCTCCAGGAGCTCATCGGCGAGTATATTCACAAACCGCCAACACAGCCACCGGGGAGGGCCGATCAGCTAGACGACGATTCGGAGCCGCCAGGGCTTGCGTAGCATCGGCCAGCGGAGGCGGCCACGGAGCCACAAGCACGAAACCCTATGGGACCGGACACAGTACCAGCGGGTATGGACTCCGTGGTGGCGACTGTCCGGCGGGCACTCGACCCCGACACGCAGTCGACGTTCGACCGGCGGGTCGCCAAGCAGGCCGACCGGCTCCGGGCCGAACTCGACGGGGGAGCCTTCGACAGCAGCGGGTTCGCGGTCGGGTTGGAGCTCGAACTGTACGCGGTCGACGAGACGGACGCACTCACACGGATCGACGAGACGATCTTTGCCGATGAGACCTACGCACGGGAGATCGGCCTCCACAACGTCGAACTCAACGCCAGCCCCCAGCCGTTCGATCCCGCGGGGGTAGACGCCCAGACGACCGAACTCCGAGCGGCAGTCGGCGACCTCCAGGAGCGGCTGTCCGAGCGCCGCCAACAGGTGATCCTCGATGGGATGTGGACGATCCCGCCAGCCGAGGGGAGTCGCTCCTATCTCGGCTCGGTCGACCACCACGGCGAGATCCAGACGGCGACCAACATGCCGACCAAGCCGCGCTACTGTGCGATGGACACCACGCTCCGCCGGGCGGCCGACGGTGACATAGAGATCGAGGTACCGGGCGCACACCACCGGTTTCCGACGATCCTCGTCGAGTCGCTGACGACCTCGATTCAGCCGCACCTCCAGATTCCCGACACTGACCGGTTTCCGACCTATTTCAACGCCGCCATCAGAACGCTGGGACCGGTGCTGGCGCTGTCGACCAACTCGCCGTTTCTCCCCGGCGATCTCTACAACACCGTCGATGATCCCCACCATCTCATAGAGTCGACGCCACACGAACTCCGGATTCCGATCTTCGAGGAGACGGTCAACGTCGGCGACCACACGAAGGCCTGCTGTCCACGGGATATCGAGACGCCGACCGATATCGTCGACCGCGTCGTCGACGACTGGACGTGTGGGCCGTTCCTCCGCGAGTGGGACGAGACGCCGACCGAGGAGACGGCCGCCGCGGTCGACGACTACTGGGAGTTCACCCACAAGTACGGCACCTACTGGCGCTGGGTGCGGCCGATCCTCGGCGGTGACGCGGCAGGAAACGGCGGCTCGCTCCGCATCGAGTACCGGCCGCTGCCGACCCAGCCGACCGTCGAGGACGTGTTGAGCCTCCACTGGCTCACGACGGGACTCATCCGTGGGATCGTCGCTGCCGACCACCCTCTCGTCGAGTTGGACTGGGCCGACGCCGAACAGGGATTCTACAACGCAGTCGACGACGGCCTCGATGCCGAACTGTATTGGATCACCGCCGACGGCGAGCCGACAAGCAACCCCGAAGAGATCTATCCCGACCTGTTCGATCTCGCCCGTCGCGGGCTCCGCGATCAGGGCCTCAGCGAGGGCGAAATCGAGCGACTGCTCGCACCGATGGTCGACCGGTGGGAGCGCCGGGAGACGCCCAGCCAGTGGAAGAAAGCCCATGTACGTGAGACACTCGATAACAGCGCATCACTTACCGAGGCGCTCAGCGCGATGCAGACCGACTACATGCGACACAGCCAGCACGGCGAGCCGTTTGCCGACTGGTAGACTGTGGCTACCACGGTTAACAATCTGTTATAAGCGGTTCGGAGAGATAGCCAGCGACCCGGTCGACCGTTTCACGAGCCGTTAGATCGCTGGCGACAGCCGGAATCTCCACCAGCCGACGGTCCGGAAACTGGGCTTCGAGCCGCTCGATCTGCTCGCGGTGGGCCCGTTCGGTCGCCCGACATCGCTGGCAGTCGGGATCGGCATCGGTCAGTACCCGATTGATGAGGACCGTGTCGGTCGGAATTCCAGCCTCGGTCAGTTGCTCGACGAGCCGCGTTGTTTCGGCGACCGCCATCGACTCGGGGAGACAGACCACCCGGAAGTCGACCCGTTCGGGATCGGTGAGGAGGTCCCGCACGTGTTCCATTCGACCAGCCATCGCCGCGAACTCGTCGTCCTCCTCGCGCCGCCGACCCCAGAGATAGGCCGGGCCAAATACCGCGCTCCGGGCGGTGTCGACCGTCCGCCTGAGCTGTCCCCGCAGGGAGTCCGCGGCCGCCACGGTCTCCTGGAGCACTGTGGGGAGCTCCAGGAGCCGGAGCGTGTGACCGGTCGGCGCGGTGTCGACGATGACCCGGTCGAACTCGCTTTCCTCGCTATGGGCCGCCAGCGCCTCGATTGCCGCCAGTTCGTCGCTGCCGGGGACGACGCCGGCAGTGAACAGCCGTTCAACGCTCTCCTCGTCGAGTCGGATCCCAGCCGAGCGGAGCTCGGCGGCCAGCGAGTCGACGATCGCTCGGTAAGCCGCTTGGCCAGCCTCGGGCGACAGCTCCTCGATCCAGAGGTTCTCATCGACCGCTACCTGTCCGGATGCGGGCTCGATCCCAAACGCATCGGCCAGCGAATGGGCCGGATCGGTTGAAATAACAAGCGTTGTTGCGCCCCTGTCGGCGGCCGCAACCCCCGTGGCCGCCGCGAGTGTCGTCTTCCCGACCCCGCCTTTACCGCCGTAGCAGACGAACTGCGTCATCGCTCCAAGCGAGGGTCGCCGGTCGCAAAAGTAATCGTATTGTCATATTTGCAGTAGAATCCGCCATTCCTGAAATACCGGACAGCGCCCTGGCGTAGTCGATGCCTACCCGGCGTTATGAGACGGCTACACCGCAGTTCGGGCACTGCTCGGGGTACCGGCGGCCGTCGACCGCCGGAATGCCGTACTCGCCGTTGTCCGGTTTTTGTCGCCGAAGCCGATTGCCGCAGTCAGCACAATGTTTCATCTCAGTAGGGCTTGGCGTGCTTATAAATGAACCCTCGGACAAACCAATACTATTTGATATGAAGTGTATATAAATGGTCGATCAGCGGGGTGTGTCTATTTTAAAATATGTATACAGCATCCAAAGACAGACTGTCGACGGGAGTTAGATTGGCAGGCGCTTGCGGGCCTGATCGATCATCGCGTCGACGCGGTCCTGGAACTCCTCGACAGAGCGTTCGACATAGTGGACCCGCTGGCGGGGGATTCGACGGATGACATCGTTGCCCGCGTCGTCGGTGCCGGTTTTGAGCTGCCAGTGGTCCTGGAAGTAGACGATGTGTTCGTTGTCGACCTCCCGAGTCGTCGTCTCGCCGTCGGGCTCGTCGTAGACGATCGTCGCCCGACCCAACTCGGGGTCGGGGAGGTCGAGGTCCGAACGATCCTCGTCTTCGATATCCTCGTCGACGCCGGGCTCGGCTTCGAGTTCCGGTTCGGGCTCGGACTCCGGTTCGGGATCTGACTCGGACATATGCTGGAAGTAGGGTGCCACGTGCAAAACGCTGCGGGCCGAAACGTAGCCGGAGCGTGACTCTCTCGTCCGATGAGACGACTCCGCATCAGGGATCGGCCGATAGTTAGTCCGCGCCGACCGGCTGCGGACCGTCGAGAAACGCCTTGACCGCAGCGTCGTGGCGTCGCTTGCGTTCGTCGAACGCGCCGTGTTTCGCGCCCGCGATCGGCAACACTGTGGCTCCAGGAATCCGGTCGGCGGTCTCCCGGAGGACTGATTCGGGGAAAAACGGGTCGTTGCTGCCGCCGATGACGAACGTCTCGGCATCGATCTCGCCGAGGATGTCCGTCGCGTCGTAGTCGAGAATCGCGGTGAGCGACCGCGAGACGTCGGTTGGCACCGCTGGTCGGGGAACGAAAAGCTGGCTGGCAGTTCCGAACGTCGACGTGAGGAGATACCGCCGCCAGTCACGGGGGCTGTACAGCTCGCTGGCCGCCTCCGATTGGAGTCGGTACCAACGTTGTTGGTCGGCGTACTGGAGCCAGCGTTCGATGATCAGTCGACCCTTCTCGGCGACCTGCCAGCCGGAGACAGTGAGGACCAGCTGGGCGACGAGCTCCGGGTAGCGGGCGGCGAGTTCCTGACCGATGAACCCACCCATCGAAATGCCGAGGACGTCGACCGGCGTCGGCAGCTGGTCGAGAATCTGGCCGTACTGTTCGGTGGCGTCGTCGATGGTGTAGTTCTCAGGCAGGCCGCGTGGTCGACTGATCACGTGAACCGTGTACTCGTCGGTAAACCGGTGGAAGTAGCCTTGTAGTGCCCACGCGGCTGCCGGGGGATACCGGCCGCCGAACATCGCATCGCCGAAACCGGGAATCACCACCAGTTGCTTGTCGCCGTCGCCGATCCGGACGTAGGGAAACGAATCGAGCAGGTGGCCGGTCGCTGGGGTACTCATTACAGCACCGTTCGACGGTCGGCGGCAAAAGAGCACGTTTAGGTACGATTTCCGATAGGAGAAAACCCACCGATTCCGACGGGTGCGAATAGTTACCCTCTCGGCACCGACAGTATACGGTATGAGTGCCGCCGATCCGAGTCGACCAGCAGTGAGCTTTCCCGAGGCGTTGTCGAGCCGCGAGCGGTGGCTCGAACCCTTTGACTGGTACCGAGAGATGCGAGCCGACTCGCCGGTCCGGTACGACGCCGACCGCGAACTGTGGGACGTATTCCGGTACGACGATGTTAAACACATTCTCGACACCGACGCTGTCTTTTCGTCCGATCCAGCGAATATGCCGGGGTTCCGAGAAGAGGTCGCCGGCTCCGAGAGCGAGTCGCCGCCGGTGTTCGAGACGATGTTGTTCGCCGATCCGCCGGAGCACGGTCGACTCCGTGGCGTCGTCGAGGAGTTCTTCCGACCGCGAGCGATCGGCGAGCAGACAGACCGAATCCAGGAGCTGACCGAGGGCTATCTCGACAGCCTCGACGGCGAGTTCGATCTCGTCTCCGAGTTGGCGTATCCGATGCCCGTCGACGTGATCGCCGAGATGCTGGGCGTTCCGACCGACGACCGCGCGATGTTCAAAGAGTGGTCCGACACGCTCATCGAGCGGCCGGAGGCGACGACCGAGGCCGAGATGGAGGCCTTCCAGCAGCGCCAACAGCAAACCCAACGCGAGATGAGCGACTACTTTGCGGAGTTGATCGAGGCCCGTCGAGCCGATCCACAGGACGATCTGGTCACGGCGATCATCGAGGCCGAGGTCGACGGCCACCGGCTTTCGGAGCGGGAGCTGATCGGGTTCTGTACCCTGCTGTTGGTCGCGGGCAACATCACCACGACGAACCTGATCACCAACGCAATGCGGTGTGTCACTTCGCAGCCGGGGCTGCTCGACGAGCTACGGACCGGCGAAACAGAAGTATCGACCGCGATCGAGGAAGCCCTCCGGTACCGCTCGCCCGTCCAGGCGCTGTTCCGGGTGACGACCGAGCCGGTCGACCTCGGCGGTCGGGAAATCCCGGCGGGCGAGGGGGTAGTGGCGTGGCTCGGCTCGGCCAACCGCGACGAGCGGCTGTTCGACCGCGCCGACGAGTTCGTTCCGGATCGGCAGCCGAATCAACACCTCTCGTTCGGCTACGGCACCCACTACTGTCTGGGCGCACCGCTGGCTCGGTTGGAGGCGAAAATCGCCATCAAGTCGCTGCTCGAACGGTTCGCGACGATCGAGCCGATCGGGGAGAAATTACAGCCGATCCGGAGTTCGTTCATCTACGGTGTCGAAGAGTATCCGCTTCGGGTCCAGTGAACGGACCGTAGCGACTGGCTACTCGTCGTCGACCAGTCCAGGATTGGTCACTGCACCCTTCGCTGCCGAGCCGAAGTCGCGGGCGTACTTCGCCAGCACGCCGCTGGTGTAGTTCGGCGGCCGTGGCTCCCACGCCTCGCGGCGCTCGTCGAGTTGCGCCTCGGAAAGATCGACCGAGAGTTCCCGGTCGGGGATGTCGACGGTGA
>Ga0306881_100189_pt1 | contig 18369 bp, 15 predicted proteins | sample AntDeeMetageno51_FD_190437 | JGI IMG/M metagenome (GOLD analysis project Ga0306881, IMG submission 190437) | Saline lake microbial communities from Deep lake, Antarctica - Metagenome #51 (v2) (version 2) | ecosystem: Environmental > Aquatic > Non-marine Saline and Alkaline > Saline | place...
GTGGAAGAAGTCATTCAGATGTGACTCAGGCGAACCCCAAAGTTCGGTGGTTTACTCCAGATAAACCGGACAACATCAGTGTTGGGAGAGAACGAATTGCCTCCCATCTCCGACAAAACGAGGGGTTTCACGTTAATGTTGTGGGAACTACACTACCAACTGTCCGAACAGCGATCAGAGAACGTGATCGATACGACGTGATCCTTGGAACCACTCGTGCAGGGGCGATTGCCGGGACACTGATCGGACGCGTAACCGGAAAGACCGTGATTGTTGACCACGTGGATCCCATTCGACAGTTTCGTGAAAACAACTCTCCGTTCTTTTCGATCCCAGTTCGAATAGCCGAAAATATCTCATTCGCGCTAGCCGAGTTGGTACTGTACGTGTACGAGGAAGAGTACGATCGGGTTTCTCGTTACGCTAGCCAGCATATGAAAACCGAACTCGGTGTTGATTATCGTCGGTTTGCTAGTCCCAATTCAGAGATCATTGATTCTGTTCAGGATCAGTTATCCGAATACGAGCTTCGCGAAAATGTAGCGATCTACGTCGGCGGGCTTGAACCCATATATCACATCAGAGAGTTACTGATGACGATGTCGAATCTTCCTGACTGGTCGTTGATTGTTCTCGGAGAGGGCAGTCTCAGAGAAATGCTTGAAGAGGTGGATGCCGACCAGGAGAACATTCACTATTTAGGACTCGTTCCACACGAGACCATCCCTGGGTATCTCAATGTGGCTGATGTCGGCGTTTCGTTGGTTGATGATCCTCATACACTCAAGATATTAGAGTACGGTGCTGCGGGACTATCGGTCGTTCAAGCTAGTGGACTAGCGGAAGAGAGATTCCGGGAACGGGTGGAATATGCCGATCCCGATCCAAAATCTATAGCGGATGCTATCAGGCGTGCCGGAGAGCGTGAAAACGTTGAACAACTCCAGTCATTCATATCTGAATTTGATTGGAAACAGATCGCTGGAGATTATGCGGATGCGCTCAAAAGCATAAAATAGGTCGCTAGCAACACCTGAATATATGCGCGATATCGTTTTAGTAACAGTCGACTCGTTACGCGCCGGTCACGTCGGCTGGCACGGCTACGATCGGAATACAACGCCAAATCTTGACCAGCGCGCGGCATCGGCCCAGACGTTCACGTCCGCCTTTGCCCACGCATGTTCAACACGACCTTCGTTTCCGTCTATTATGACTTCGTCGTACGCTCTTGAGTACGGAGGATTCGAACGACTCTCCTCGAAACGAACCACAATCGCCGAACTTTTAGAAGAGGCTGGGTACGAGACTGCTGGCTTCCACTCGAACCTCTATCTCTCTGCTGATTTTGGCTACGATAGAGGATTCAGTCGGTTCTTTGATTCGAAATCGGACCCAGGGACACTCGCTAAACTTCGACAGGAGGTCAAAACACACCTTGACTCCGATGGCCATCTCTACGGTTTTCTTCAGCAGGCGTTCAACGCAACGGAGAAACGAGCAGGTATTGAACTCGGTTCTGCCTACATCGACGCTGAGGAAATCACCGATCGTGCGCTCTCTTGGGCGTCTTCAACGAGTAGCAATCCCCGCTTCCTTTGGGTACACTACATGGATGTCCACCATCCGTACGTCCCACCAGCGGAGCATCAGCGGCGATTCCGCGATGAACCTGTCACCGACCGTGACGCCGTTCAACTTCGGAGGAAGATGTTGGAATCACCGGAGGAGATAACTGATCAGGAGTTCAACACTCTCATTGACCTCTATGACTCCGAAATCGCCTATGTCGACGCACAAGTGGATCGGCTGATCGAAACACTTCAGACGGAGTGGGAAAATGATCCCGTAATCGCGTTCACTGCTGATCACGGTGAGGAGTTCCTTGACCACGGTGGATTCAGTCACAGTGCTACCTTCCACGACGAAGTAATTCATGTGCCGCTGTTAGTTGGGACTGGAGAAGAAGAAACAGGAGAAAGCGACAATCTCGTCGGCTTGATGGATCTGGCACCTACTCTCGCTGATAAAGCAGATGTCGATCGACCAGGGACCTATCGGGGTCAACCGCTGAGTCAAGTTGAGGACCAGTGGAACCGGTCAGAAGTCATCGCCGAATGGACCGACACCGACACAGATGATCGTCGGTTTGCCGTTCGGACCACGAACTGGAAGTATATCCGCGAGGAAAACGGAGATGAGCAACTTTACGACCTTACCGCTGATCCGGATGAGATGAACGATCTTGCTACTGAGACTCTCGATGTATTATCGGACCTCCGCGAAACGCTTGAGGACCATCTGGTGACGTTAGATGAAAGCCGCGAGGACCTCGGTGACGTCGAGATGGATGAGGAGGTGCGCCAGCGACTTCGCGACCTCGGATATCAGGAGTAGCGCAGGTTCGACCGCTGACTATGTATCGAGTACTCGTTCCCAGACATCGACGTGACCAGCGGCGCACTCCTCGTTGTACGTTGCCATCTTCTTACCGCTTTGGGTAGCGAGCGACTCGTGGTGGTCGTCGTCGGTGATGAGGCGTTCGAGTGCATCGCGGATGCCGTCAGGTGTCGGGGGACAGACCTCACCGGCGTCCCCGACGGCTTCCGGAACTCCCATGGCGTCACCGCCGATAACGGGGAGGCCGGCGGCCTGTGCTTCCAGTACTACGGTCCCGTAAGAGTCGAGAAAGCTCACGTAGACGAATGCGTTGGCGCTGGCGAACTCGCCTTCGACGGCGTCAACGAACCCGAGGACGGTCACGCGGTCGGCGTATTCGTAGTCACCGAGATACTTGCGGAGCGCATCCAGATACTGTCCGCCGCCGGCGACTCTGTATCGGAGTGTCGGATGCGCTTCGAACAGCGGTCGGAGGGCGCGCAACACTGTCAGGATGCCATCGTACTTCTCCTCGTAGCGCAGGTTCGTGACGGTGAGGAGGTCGAACGTCTCCCGGTCGGTCGCCCGGTCAGTACCATACCGGTCAATGTCGATGGGGCGTCTCACGACAGAATACTGGGAAACCGGATACTGCTCGCGAAACGTCTCACTGGTGGTATCGCTGATGAATATCACCTCAGACGCCCGGTGGAGGGCGAGACGGGTTCGGGCCCGGATGCTGGCGTCCTTGAGCCAGCCGTACTGTCCGTGAGCGTTCGTGTAGTCAGCCCACCCGCGAATCGCGACGACGAGCGGAATGTCGAAAACCACCGACGCACCGGTGGCGAGCATTCCGTTGGCTATCAGCTCGTCTGTCTGAATAAGGTCGTACTCGCGTGCGAGGAGGGCCCGAAGGCGTTCCGGAACGGGGACGCGAGAGACGACATCGACATCATAGGACGGATACTCGGTTGAGACGTAGCGGGCCAGCATTTCCGCGTACGATTCGTTCGTGTGAAGGAGGAGGATCTGGACCACGTCATCGATACCTCATAGGAGCAAAGGTACCGTTTCGGACTTCAAGATGTCGGTGACAAACAGTCGAAAGAGATTTATTCGCAGTTTGGGATTGATAGGTATATCCTCGATGCTAGGAAAGCTACGGTACGCCGTTGACGAGATTGCGGCGAACTACGACCGCCAGACCTGGTGGCAAAACAGGGCAGCGAATCGGGTTGTCGGGCCAATCCAATCTCGTTTCCATAAAAATGACGGCATCCGCGTGCTGGATCGTGAGTGGGACACCCTCCTCGTGTTGGACGCCTGCCGTGCAGACCTGTTTGAGGAGATAGCTGACACGGACACTTACGACAGTTACGAACGCGTCTATAGCGCGGGTAGTGCGACCCACGAGTGGACAAAGGCCAACTTCAGAAGTCCTGCGAAGACCGACTGCGTCTACGTCACCGGCAATCCGGTTGTCTCCCGGCAAGTCGAAACGGCGTTCCACTGCTTTCTCGAACCTTGGCGGGAGTCGTTCGATTCCGAAATCGGCACGGTTCCACCCGAAGGTGTTACCGAAGCGGCGCTCGAGGCCCGCGAGCAGTTCCCCGAAAAGCGCCTCATCGTTCACTACCTCCAGCCACACTACCCGTTCATTGGTGCGCCAAATCTCCGCTACGCGGCGTTCAACGGGACCGAGGAAGTGACCACCGAAGACGTCAAGCAGGGCGCGACGGATATTTGGGAGGCGGTCGGACTCGGCTACGAGGACGCAGACGAGGTCTGGGAAGCCTACGGCAATAACCTCCAGCGCGTGCTTGATACCATTGAACCGCTGCTCAACCACGATGGTCGGACCGTCGTTACGTCGGATCACGGAAATAATTTAGGCGAGCGTATGCCACTACTGCCAATGCGACTCTACGGGCATCCGACCGGTATCCACCACCCAGCCCTCCGGGAAGTGCCATGGGCCGTCATCGACGGCGAATCGGTGGGCGATGGCGACCGACAGATGACCGTAGACGTAGAAGAGCAACTGCGTAGTCTCGGCTACGCCGACTGAGTGCCGCAACGGGTCGGAATTAGTTCACATGATCGGACACCGTTCCCAGAAACCGTTCGTTTCCACTTTCTGTCTGCATGTTTGAGAAACAGAATTCAATCATCCGTCGACTGTTCAAGAGCGGGCTCCTGCTGTTCGCCGGTCTCGTGCTTGAACTCGGGATCTCCTTTGCAGCCAAAATACTCATCGCCAGACTGCTTGGTCGTCCGGCATACGGCGTCGCGACCATCGGCATTACGACGCTGTCTTTCGCTTCCACGATTCTGCTGTTCGGGATGAATACCGGCGTCGGCCGCTACCTGCCGCGCTTCGACGACGAGGCCGACCGCAAGGGCATCATGGCGTCCGGTCTGCAGGTCGTGATAGGTTTCTCCGTCAGTTGCGCCGTTCTTCTGTTCATTTTTGCCGAACCGTTCGCGACGCGGGTTTTAGGCGCGCCAGAGGCCGTCGTCGTGGTGCGCATCGCGTCGCTCGGCATCCCCTTCGCGGTGGTGATGAAATTCACTATCGGCGTCGTGCAAGGACTCCAGCGGTCGCTCCCGAAGGTGCTCATCAGGAACATCGGCCAGCCAATCGTCAGGTTCTCGCTGGTCGTCGTCTCGCTCTACTTCGGCCTCGGTGCCGCGGGCATCGTTGGGGCCTATTCGGCGACGTTCGCCGCCGCCGGTCTGGCGGGGCTTTACTACGTTCTCACGCGGACGAACCTTCGGTCCTCCGTCACCGCGAACATGCGACAGCGAGAACTCGTCAGGTTCTCTGCACCGCTGATGCTCACCGCTGCGATGCTGATGGTCCTCTCGTATTTCGACATCTTCATGCTGAGTTACTTCCGGACATCCGGGGAAGTCGGGAGCTACAACGTGGTGTATCCGCTTGCGGAACTGCTGACAGCGACGCTCTCGGCATTCAGCTTTATCGCGATGCCCATCCTCTCGCAGTTGCATTCCGACGAGCGGATCACTGAAATGGACCGCACGTACAAGGTCGTCACCAAGTGGATATTCATGGCTACGCTGCCGCCTATGCTCATCCTCATTTTCTTCCCGACGGCGTCGATTCGGATGACGTTTGGACCGGAGTACACGGATGGGTCGCTGGCACTCGTGACGCTCGCGCTCGGGTTCTTCACGCACTCCGTGGCCGGCCCAAACGTGAACACGCTCACGGCAATCGGGCGGACGCGAATCATCATGTGGGATAATCTCCTCGCGGGCGTGACCAACATCGCGCTCAACTTTGCGCTCATCCCGGAGTACGGTATCCTCGGCGCGGCAGTGGCGACTGCCGTCTCCTACGCAGGGCTGAACGTCCTCTACTCGGCTCAGCTCTACCGGCAAACAGGCATCCATCCGATGACAGCAGCGTTGTTCAAACCCGCAATCGCCGGCACCTTGTCAATGGTGGGTATCTACTACGTCGTCACACGATTTCTCGATACGACGGCGCCGGTGTTGGTCGGCATGGGTATCGTGTTCGTGAGTCTCTACAGCATCGCGATTCTGGCACTCGGCGGCATTGAGGAGGAAGAAATTATGCTCGTGCTGAGCTTTGAGGAGCGGTTCGGCGTGGACCTCGGACCGTTCAAGCGCGTCGCCCGGTTCTTCGTGGACGAGTAAGCCAGGCGCGTCTGCTCGCTCCGGCACCGTCGAGACCCGTCCCGACTCACAGGTCCGTTGCTTCCCGAACCCAACCGGGGATGGTTCGGCCGAGGTAGCGCATCGTCATCATGCACGTCCGTTGACCGGGACGGTACACTGGTCCCAAACGGTCGGGGGACTCGACGTCGAGAGTTCCCTCGTCGAGATTGCAGAGTCCGTCCGCCAGCAGTTCAGAACTGGCTGCACAGAGGTGGTGACGAACCGACCGCCAGGTGTACGCATCACCGATATCGACCGTTCTCTCGGCCACGATGCCGCCGGCGTCTAGATCTTCGGTGTATCGCTGGAGCGTCACGCCGGCCCGCTCGTCGCCGTGGAGGTACTCCCAGAAACCGGGCGGTCCGCCTCGATATTTTCGAATATTCCCCTGATGGACACCCCAGACGCCGTGTTCCGGGGCGGAGAGAACGTCACCGCTGAGAATGCCGATGCCCCAGTGGAACGCTACATCTGACTCGGTGAGCGCGTCGACGGCCGACTCGGGGAGTTCGTAGCGGTATTCGGAGGACCGTTCGAGCCTGCAGCTCTCGATGAGTTCCTCGTTGACGGGTGCGGTGGTCGAGAGTGGGACGCGTTCCAGAGCAGACAACGGGCCCAGCATGGTCTCGCCGAGTTTTTGACCCGCCGCGACTGCTGTCCAACACCCCTTCGATCGCACCTGATCCAAATAAAAGCGGATATCCTTCTCCGGTGCCGCTGGCGAGGACTGTTCAGGAACCAGCACTCGTTCGATAGTCCCGTGCTCGTCTCGCTCGGCGCGAGTGAGTGTGTCTGCTACCCACCGTGGCACCTGCCGACTGCCCAGCAGGAGCGCCAGCGAGTGCGACATAGTGAGGGTAACGTAATCAGTAGGTATAAATTCCCGAGATTACCAGAAGGCACACGGTGAATCGATATATCAGCGCACTGCGACGATTCGTTCGGGTCTGGATACTTGGCGTTCACCACACCCTCGCCAGTCGGAATCGTCGCCCCTTCCAATTTGGGACGACCGACGTGCGAACTGCGCTGGACCGCCTCAAAGGCACCTCCCTGCCCGGGCCTACTTTCCGTGCCAACGATGTGACTGACCACGGTGACCTCGGGTTCGTTGCCGACCCGTTTCTCTACGTGGAAGACAGGACTATGCACCTCTTTTTTGAGGTGTTCAGTCCGCACCGCGACCCGACGGCGGCAATCGGGCACGCGGTCAGCGACGACGAGGGTGAGTCGTGGACGTACACGGGTCTGGCCCTCGATACCGACCACCATCTCTCGTTTCCGTACGTTTTCGCCGCCAACGATGAGATATACATGGTCCCGGACATCGCGAACTCGGGTGACTACAGAGCTCCGGCCCGACTCTACCGGACGACAGCGTTCCCCCTCAAGTGGGAGCCCGTCACCGACATAATCATTGGCCCCGACAAGTACCAAGACACGGTCGTCTTCCAGTGGGGATCCCGGTGGTGGGCAATCACAGGTACCGGTTCAAACGACGAACTCAGTGTCTACTACTCCGAGACGCTGACAACCCCCGGATGGACGCCACACCCGGAAAATCCGGTGGTCACTGATCGACCAAGTGCTGGACGTCCTGCCGGTCGTCCGCTCGTGCGAGAGGACAGCATCGTCGCATTCTTCCAAGATTGTACCGCCGAGTACGGCGACCAACTTCGGGCCTACGAGATTACTTCGCTGGATACGTTGACGTACGAGGACCGACCGTTATCCGACAACGCGCTGCTGGGAGGAACGGGTGGATTGGGATGGAACTCCGGTCGAATGCATCACCTTGACCTCCAGTCGGTCGATGGAGAAATCTATTGTGCATACGACGGCGACGTGGGTATCGGTCGGAACCGGGTCAGCGGGTCGATGTGGTCTATCGGAGTCGGTACGACGGACCCGACAGGCAATAGCCAGTGACTTTCACGTTGCAGTCTTTAGCAACTCAACCGCTACATACGTGTTTACCGATCCGTCGACAGCAGTGTATATCCGTATCTTTGGACTTGCTATCCGCTTCACCGCGATCCTGAACCTCGCTCTGATCCCCAAATACGGCTACCTCGGTGCGGGAGTCGCGACCGCCATATCGTACGTCACTCTCAATCTGCTCTACTCGGCACAGCTCTATCGCGAGACCGGCATTCACCCGTACCACCGCACTTGCTTATCCAGGAGTGGTCGCGGCTATCCTCGTAACATTCATTTACTGGGTGAGTATCAACTACCTCACCGTCACGGTTCCCGTGCTCGTGGTGATGTTCGTCTTCTTCATGATTCTATATGCCGTCATTATCCTTCGATTTGGTGGCATAGAAGAAGAGATCGCGATCGTCCTCAGCTTCAAGAGCGATTTGATATCGATCTTGGGCCATTAAAAGAGATCGCCGAACGCCTCATTTGGTGAAACGTACAACCTACGAATCAGATTTTGGAGTCAACAGATGTCGAACTGACTCGTTCACACTCTCGCTTGGTGCCCATCCTAACCGTTCCCCCGCCGCCGAAATATCCACCCCAAACTCCTCAACCATCGTCTCCGCACTTCGCGGATTCTCGACCAACTCCACGTCGACGTCGATCTCGCGCTCCTCGTGCGCCACCTCCCGCACGATCTCCGCGACCTCCATCACGCTCATGTCCTCCTCACTCGCGATTTCGAACGTTTCGGTTCCAGTCTCCCCACTCGCGAGCTGCTCCAGCAGCCGCTCCGCGCTCCGGACGTACACGCGCGCCACGTCCTTCACGTGGACGAAGTTCCGTGCCTGCGTGCCGGGCTCGTAGACGGTCAGCGTTTCGCCCGCGAGCGCCCGGTTCACGAAGAAATTGATCACGGTCGGCTTGCTCACCGTCGTCCCGTCGACGACGTGCTCGCCGTAGAGGTTCGACTTCAAAAAGAGGTGCGCGGGGAACGCGCCGTCGGCGAACGTCTCGATCGCGCGCTCGCCGAGCAGCTTCGTCCGCCCGTACCAGTTCAACGGGTCGCGCGGCTGGTCGGCCGTGATCGGGAACGACTGCGGGTCCCCCAATACTGCCATGCTGAACGGGAACGCCAGCGCCGCACCGGTCTTCCGACAGAACCACGCGACGTTGTTCGTCCCGGTGACGTTCACCTCGTACGCGAGGTCGGCGTTCTCCTCGCAGTCGTCGACGCCGCTTATCGCCGCGAGGTGACACACCACGTCCGCGCCCGCGAGCGCGTCCTCCAGCCGGTCGCGGTTTCGGATGTCGACGTGCTGAATCTCCACCTCACCGACCGAATCCACCTGCCCGCGGTACTGGTTGTCGATCGCGACGATCTCCCAGTCGGGGTGCGCCTCTTGGAACTCCACGATCACGCGGCTTCCGATGTATCCGGCCGCGCCGGTGACCGCGATCGTCGGAGTCGACCCGTCGCCGTTCGGTTCCGTCGTCTGCTCCGTCTCACTCTCGATATCGGATTCTTGGTCCGTCATGCGGTCACCTCTTCGCGCGCGTCTCCGCGCAACTCGTCTGCGATGTCGCGGATTCCCTCCCGCAGCGTCCACTCCGTCTCGAAGCCGGTCTCGGCGAGTCGGTCGAAGTTCACGTGGTAGGAGGGGCCGGGCTGTTCGTCCTCCAGATACGTCACGTCGAGGTCGCGATCGAGCTCCTCACGAACGATCTCCGCGATCTCCGCGATCCGGTAGTTGCCGTCGTTCGACCCGACGTTGTACACGCGTTCGTCCCACGCGTCGGGGGAGAGCGCGGCGTCGGCGTACGCCCGCGCCGCGTCGCGCACGTGGATAAACGGGCGCCAGTTCGATCCGTCGCCGTAGACCGTCAAGGGGCGGTCGGTGAGCCCGCGGAAGACGAAGTGGTTCACCACGAGGTTGAACCGGACCCCGAGCGACCAGCCGTAGTTCGTGCTCATCCGCAGGGCAGTGCCGTCGAAGCCGTGCGCTTCGATCGCCTCGTTGAGCAGACGCTCGCACGCGACCTTCGACTCGGCGTAGGGGTTCAGCGGGTTCTGCTCGGTCTCCTCGTCGATGTCGGTGCTCGCCGCGCGCCCGTAGTTGTTACACGAGGAAGCGACCACGACGTTCTCGACATCGAACTTGCCCGCGGCCGTGAGCACGTTCTCGGTCCCGTCGCGATTCACCGCGAACGTCTCGGCCTTCCGGTCGTGCGTCGAGGCCGCCCCGGTGATCGCCGCGAGATGGATCACGGCGTCGACGCCGCGAACCGCTCCCTCAACCGCACCGTACTCCCGCACGTCGCCGCGTCGAAAGGTCAGATCGTCGCGGATACTCCCCGCGAGGTTCGCGGGCGATCCCGACGAGAGCGAGTCGAGGACTACCACGTCGCCGACGCGCTCGTCCGCCAGCAACCGCGGGATCAACGCGCTCCCGATGTAGCCACAGCCGCCGGTGATGAGGACGCTCGTATCGCGTCCCGACTCCTCACTCATCAGTCAACACGCCGGGCAGGAACCGGTCCTCGTGGGCCGCGATCCGGTCCTGCTCGTCGACGAGCGTTCCGAGCACATCGCGGATCCCCTCTTCCAGCTCCTGGCGCTGCCCGCCGACCAGATCGAGGAACCGCTCGTTCTCCATCTCCATCTTGTGTTCCTCGTCCTCGTTGCGCGGGTTCTCGTAATGTTTCACTTCGGCGTCAAGGCCGAACTCGTCGCCGACCTCGGCGATCGTCTCCGCGAGCTCGACGATGGCGACCGGTCGTGTGACCTGGTTGTAGATGTCGATCCCCTCGTCACCCGAGTGGCCCTCCTCAACGAGTCGGACGAGGCTCTCGACGGTGTCTTCCAAGCTCACCATCGGCTTGCGCTGTTCGCCCTTCCCGTAGACGGTAATCGGGTAACCGGCCACCGCCTGTGCACAGAACCGGTTGACCACCGTCCCGAAGTAGTAGTCGAAGTCGAATCTGGTGGGACTGTCGTGTGCTGCCGTCTCCTCGGTCTCCGTCCCGTACACGATCGCAGTCCGAACCTCGCTCAGCGGGAAGTCGAACTGCGACTCGGCGAGTCGCATGTTTGCCGCATCGAACGACTTCGTCTGGTGGTACCAGCTCCCGCCCATCGCCGGGAACGGTACATCGTCGTTGCCGTCCTTCCGCTCGACCTCTAGGCCCCCCTCGGGGATCGGGAAGTGCGGGGCGCCGTAGATTCCGGTCGTCGTCGTCTCGATGAAGTGGGTGTCGTCGAGCCCGCATTCGGCGAGCCCGTGAAGCAGGTTGAGGTTCATCGAGACGTTGTTCCGCTGCGTGAACAGCGCGCGTTCGCCGTTGATCGACGAGTAGGGCGCGCTCGGCTGCGAAGCTGCGTGGAGCACTGTATCCGGTTCGTGCGTTTCCAGCAGCTGGATCACGAAGTCACGGTCTGCGAGATTCCCCGAGATGAGGCTCAGATTCTCGACAGCGGCGAATCGCTCTTGGGGGTCGTCAATCTGTGTCGCCGAGACGCTGCCGGATTCAGCGACCCAGTCGCGCCGGGCGAAGTTGTCGACGCAGACGATCCGTTCATCGAGCCGATCGGCCAATCGAAGCGCAGTCGGCCAGCCCAGATACCCGTCAGCACCGGTAAGTAACACAGTCATTGTTACTCGGATAACGAGTAACTGCTGATAAAATCTTTCTGGTTACTCGTCACGACGGCTTTCGTGCCGCCAGAGGAGATCGAAGTACTGCCACAGGCCAGCCACAAACGACGGGTTCTCAGTGACTGCGGCTTGACGGTGATGGTTCGGAATCTCCTCCTGTTCAACGAGTAGTAGCCCCTGTCCGGTCTCGTAATCGAGACTCGGGTCGGCAAACGTCCCGCGCCACGGGAGGATGCGGTCGCTGATCCGCACGTCTACCGCCGAGAAATCGTCTGCCAGCGTTTGGCGGATCGCACGCTGGCGCCGCTTGTTTTCAGTCGAAAGATGTTCGGGAGCGAGCATCAACACGTCGACGGTGACGCCTCGGTCTACCGCGTCTCGCAGTGCCGGACGAACCGAGTCGATGTATCCGAAACTCTTCGTGAGAACGAACACTCGATCGTCTGCCTCCCGGAACAGTCTACGGGCTTCCCGCTCGCTTGGTTCACCGACATCAACGACGTGAAACAGGTCTTCGGTCGGACTGAGCTCGTCGATCCCCCTATCTTGAACTGGTGCGTATGTATCGATAAACGATTTTTCGATCGCCTCAATCTCGGTTCGGAACTGCTCGTAGGTGTGTTGATGATTCTCGATCGCTCGATCGACGATTGCCGCCGGAGCATGAGGCTGGTACCGTTTTGGACGGCCGGGGATGACCTTCACAAATCCCAATTCCGAGAGGGAATCAAGAACACCGTAGATCCGCGCCTTCGGGATACCTGTCGCCTCAGCGAGGTCCGGAGCCGTCGTTCGTCCCAACAGCAGCAACTCCTCCAGTGCCTCGGCCTCGTACTCGGTGAGGTCGAGCAGTGAAAAGAAGTCCTCGCCGGTGTCTGGCATAATCTGTCGTCCTCGTTCGGTCCGTAAGAACGTACTGGTAATGCCGATACAGTTATATTATGACAGCATATAGAGTTACTCAGAATATGAGTAACACAAAATCCTCCGATGAAAACGCTGCACACCTTGATGAGATCCCCGATGGTGCTGGCTGTACAGAGATCTGGGAGCACCTCTCGGACGGACGAGATGAGAAGTGAACTACGAGGGATGAGCTACCGAAATAAGGGCATCGACGACACCTGAGGTACCAACACGAACCTCGGAAAGTCTGGCGATCCGCCAAAAAACCGCATGAAACTGGCTTTACGCGCTCTCCTCACCGACCTTCCGCACGAGTCAATTCATTCACCCGGCAAGCCACAACGTGTGTGAATTGCTCGGCGTCAACGAACTCATCACCGAGTTCGGCAGCACATCGACGTGATCCGTCTCAATGTTAGTACATCAATGTAGACTCCTCCAATACCGTGATCGCGCGGATGAACGATGAATGGTGACCGCATTTGAGAATCAGAAGGCGGCGTCGTCACAAATTGCTAAACGCAGCCTCGCTTACTCCACCGTCACGCTCTTCGCCAGGTTCCGTGGCTTGTCGATCGATCGGCCCTTCTCGTTGGCGACGTGATACGCGAACAGCTGCAGGTACACGTTTGCCACCAGCGGTTCGACGATACCCACCTTGGGCACCTCGAACGACACGTCCAGCGTGCCGAACTCCTCACTTGTAGACACACACCCTAACGCGGGCGCACCCCGAGTCTGTGCCTCAGTGACGTTGTTCATTGTTTCGGTGGCCCGAGCGCCGTCAGTCAACACCGCGAGCACGGGCGTGTTCGACGTGACAAGCGCGAGCGGGCCGTGTTTTAACTCGCCCGCGGCGAACCCCTCTGCGTGGTCGTAGGAGATCTCCTTGAGCTTCAACGCGCCCTCTAACGCGACCGGAACTCCGAGCGCTCGCCCAACGAAGAAGAACGCCTCGCTGTCCTGGTACTCGCGGGCAGCTTCTCGCACCTGCACCTCCTCGTCAAGCACCTGCTGGACCGCACCCGGCAGCCCCCGCAAATCCTCCAACACCGACCGCGCGTCGGCGGCCGCGAGTGCGCCGCGATCTCGACCTACAGAGATCGAAAGCATCACGAGCGTCGCCACCTGCGAGGCGAACGTCTTCGTCGCGGCCACACCGATCTCCGGACCGGCCCGGATGAACGCGGTGCCGTCGACCTCTCGGGTCACCGTGCTCCCCAAGGTGTTCGTCACGGCGAACGTCCGTGCGCCTGCGGCGTTCGCGCGTCGGATCGCGCCGAGCGTGTCGGCCGTCTCCCCGCTCTGGGTCACGGCGACGACGAGCGTTCGATCCGGGCTCCGCCCCGCGCCGAACGCGTATTCGCTGGCTGTCTCGACAGTCGTCCGGACGCCGGCGAGTTCCTCGAAGAGTTGCGCCGCGTACCGGCCGGCGTAGTTGGAGGTCCCGCAGGCGACGATCTGGATCTCTTCAACGTCAGCGAGAAACCCCGGCGGGAACGAGATGTCGAGGTCGACATCGCCGCCCTCGACATCGAGCCGTCCGGCAAGCGTCTGTCGGAGTGCCTCGGGCTGTTCGTGGATCTCCTTGCGCATGTAGTGGTCGTAGCCGCCCTTCTCGGCGGCGTCGGCCTCCCACGTTACCGTCTCGACACCGCGTTCGACTGACTCACCCTCGTGGAACACCGATACGGTGCCAGCTTCGAGCGACGCCACGTCGCCGTCTTCGAGGTACGTCACATCGCGGGTGTGTTCGAGGAACGCCGTCACGTCGCTGGCGACGAACGTGGCGTCCTCGCTGCGGCCCAACACGAGGGGGCTCCCACGGCGTGCGACGACGATCCGATCGTCGCCCTCGCGGACCGCGCAGATTGCGTAGCTCCCCTCCAACCGGCCCTCGACCCGCTGGACCGCGTCGAGCAGGTCGGCGTCCGGATCAGCGGCCAGCGCCTCCTCGAGAAGATGCGGGATGACTTCGGTGTCGGTGTCGCTCGTAAACTCGTGGTCCGACAGCTCCGCTTTCAGCGCCTCGTAGTTCTCGACGATCCCGTTGTGGACGACCGCTACGTCGCCGACACAGTCGGTGTGCGGGTGCGCGTTCGCGTCCGTCGGCGGCCCGTGGGTGCTCCAGCGCGTGTGGCCGACCCCGTGAGTCGCGTCCGGCACCTTGGGGACCGACAGCCCGTTGACCTCGCCTGAGCGCTTCGCGACGGTGAGTCCGCTTGACTTGCCGACGAGCGCGACGCCCGCCGAGTCGTAGCCGCGGTACTCCAGGTTTCGGAGCCCCTCGTGGATGACCTCGCCGACACTGAGAGGTCCACCGCCACCGTCGGCCGCGTGTGCCTCGCCGTCGCTTCCGGTGCGGTCCGCCCCGAGGTCGCCAATGTAGCCGATGATCCCACACATGATTATCCCCTCCGAACGATCGCGCCCGACTCGACGCGCCCGTCGATCACCACGCCTGCGTCGGCTCGGACATCGTCGCCGACGACTGCACCGCCGGTGACCGTCGCGCCACCCCCGATCACAGCGTTGTCGCCTACCACGCCGCCGAGCTCCACGCTGTGGTGGACGGCGTCCCCGACGACGACTGTCGCTGGCTCGCCTGCGACCGTCGCGTTCGGTCCGATTCGCGCGTTGCCGGCGACGACCGCGTCGCGGACCACGGCCCCGGCACCGATCACGGCGTCGGGGAAGATCACGGCGTTCTCGACAACTGCATTCGCCTCAATCGTCGCGTTGCTCCCGATCGCGGTACTCCCCCCAATCGTAACGTTCGACGCGACGCGGACATTGCCCGCGACCGCCACGTCGTCGGCGACGGCCACCGAGTTGCCGAGGTCGGGACTGTCTGGTTCCGCACCCATTTCGTTGCCGATCAGTGCCGCGTTGACGGTGAGAAGGTCCCACAAGTTTGAGACGTCGAGCCAGCGCCCGTCGTACGGGATGGCTGTCACCCCTTGGTCGTCTGCGGCGGCCAGGTCGTTGAGAGTCGCTGTTATCGCCAGCTCCCCCGGTGCGTGCGTCTGGCGTATCGCGTCGAACACGGCGGGCGAAAAGCCGTAGATGCCTGCGTTGATCCGGTTCGTCTCGACGGGGCCCTCGGGTTTCTCCTCGATCGCGACCACGCTGTCACCATCGAGGCTCACGACCCCGTACTCGCGCGGGCGTTCGGCGGTCGTCACTGCCATCGTCGGATACGTTCCGTCGAGTACCCGCTCTCGGGTCGCTGCGATGACATCCGCGTCGACGATTCGGTCGCCGTTGAGCACGACGAAGGGGCCGTCGACGATCGGCTCGGCCTGCAGCACTGCGTGGCCCGTCCCGAGCTGTGTCGACTGTTCGACGTACTCGATCGTTACGTCCCAGTCATCGCCGTCACCGAAGTGATTCCGGATACGTTCCTGTCGATAGCCGACGACGAGGGCAATCCGATCGATACCGGCCGCGGCAACGGCCTCGACGACGTGTTCCAACAGTGGGCGATTCGCCACGGGAACCATCGGCTTCGGTCGACGGTTCGTCAGCGGCTCCAGCCGTCGTCCCTCACCCGCGGCGAGGATCACCGCAGTCACGGGGTTGTCGCTCATGTCACAGCCGTCGCCCGCCCGCGGTTTAAATCGCTCGCGGTTGACCAGTGCTCCGAGTAACGACCGACATGTCGGCTTTACCCACCTAGAACAGAGATTGTAACAGACGGGCGAGAGTATCCCAAACAGACGATCGATGGTGTGACCGCGGGTCGCTACTCCGACATCCGATCGCGCGTTAGTACTTCTCCGGGACGAGTCATCTCGCCTGCGCCCAGTTTAACGCCAGCGTTCAGCGACGTGTTGATCCCCGTTTTCGCGCCGTCACCGATGATCGCCCCGAGCTTCCGGCGGCCAGTATCGACAGACTCGCCTTTCACTCGCAGTCGGACGTTCGCACCGTCGTGTCTGAGATTTGCGACATTCGTCCCAGCGCCGAAGTTCACACTGCGTCCCAACACCGAATCCCCGACGTACGAAAGGTGACCGACTGACGCGTCGGCCATCAGCACCGAATTCTTTATCTCGACGCCGTGTCCGACGTGAGCACCCGGCCCCACAACGGTCGAACCACGGACGTACGCATTCGGTCCGACCTCTGCATCTGTACAGATTAACGCTGGGCCCTCGACATACGCCCCAGACTGAATCCGAGCACCCTGCTCGACGACGACTGGACCGTGAAGATGGACACCCTCCTCGATAGTCCCGGCGTTCGCGACGCCGTCGTCGAATTTGGCGAGCGCCAGTTCGTTTGCGGCCAACAGTTCCCACGGACGACCGACATCGAGCCACGTTCCTTCGTAGGGTGCCACCGAGATGTGGCGACCATCGTTACGTAGTAGCTCGATCGTCGTCGTGATTTCGTACTCGCCGCGTTCGCTCTTAGGCGTTCGATCGATATACTCGAAGACGTCTGGTTCGAATGCGTAACAACCGACATTCGCGAGGGTTGTCGGTGGATCAGCCGGTTTCTCGACAATCTCCGCGAGCGATCCGTCATCGGTCAGCGAGATCACGCCGTACGCCCGCGGGTCGGGGACCTCGGTGGCCGCAACTGCCGTCCCCTCGGCGCCAGCCAGCGCACGTGGGAGCGAGGCATCCACGACGACGTCACCGTTGAGCACGAGGAACTCATCGTCGACAACGGGTTCTGCCTGCCCAACGGCGTGGGCGGTCCCCAATGCCTTCGCCTGTTCGACGTAGTGAACCGGGTGCTCGCGGTACGACTCGCCGATCGCCTCGCGGATCGCGTCGCCGCGGTACCCGACCACGACGACGAACTCGTCGACGACATCGTGGGCGGTGTCGAACACCTGTTCGAGCAGCGAGCGATCCCCGACCGGCAGGAGGGGTTTCGGTCGCCGGTCTGTCAGCGGTCGCATGCGAGTTCCGCGACCCGCCGCGAGTACGACTCCGTACATGTCCGAGCCGATGGCAGGGTGTGGTTTATCGGCTACGGTCGCCCGAGGAGACGCAGGATCATGTTCGTGTCTAGCTGTAACATACCACGATTATCAGATGATCCAGCCACAAGATACCAAAAACCGAAGCCATAATGACTCTGAATTGACAATACGCCCCCATGCACAATCAGCGCGTTCTCGTGACGGGCGGTGCGGGCTTCATCGGCTCGAACCTCGCGAACCGCCTCGCCGCGGACAACGACGTGATCGCCGTTGACGACACCTATCTCCCCGAACGGCCGAGAATCTTGATCCCGAGGTGGAGTTCGTCGAGACCGATGTCCTCGACGACGACTTCCCCGCCGACGTCGACGTGGTCTTCCACCTCGCCGCGCTCTCCTCGCGGAACATGCACGAGAGCGATCCCCAGCGCGGCTGCCGCGTCAACGTCGAGGGGTTCGTCAACCGTCGTCGAGCGCGCCCGCGAGACAGGCAGTGAGACGGTCGTCTACGCGTCGACCTCCTCGATCTACGGGAGTCGCACCGAGCCGTCGCCCGAGAGCATGGCCGTCGAGGCGCACACCGCTTACGAGGCTTCCAAGCTCGCGCGCGAGCGCTACGCCGAGTACTACGCCAACCACTACGACATGGCGATGGCCGGGCTCCGCTTCTTCTCCGTATATCAGGGCTTCGGCGGGAACGAGAAACACAAAGGCGAGTACGCGAACACGGTCGCGCAGTTCGCCGACGCGATCGCACACGACGAGACCCCGGAGCTGTTCGGCGACGGCACCCAGACGCGCGACTTCACGCACGTCAGCGACGTGGCCCGCGCCTGCGAGCTCGCGGCCGACCACGAAC
>Ga0306881_100193_pt1 | contig 18215 bp, 16 predicted proteins | sample AntDeeMetageno51_FD_190437 | JGI IMG/M metagenome (GOLD analysis project Ga0306881, IMG submission 190437) | Saline lake microbial communities from Deep lake, Antarctica - Metagenome #51 (v2) (version 2) | ecosystem: Environmental > Aquatic > Non-marine Saline and Alkaline > Saline | place...
TGCATCCATAGAAGTACACTATGCCACACCATGAGAAGGAGTAACAATACCAAACAAGAGACTGGTGGATTCGTTCCGGGAACGTTCTCAATCGCGGCATACGACGCCGATGCCGAAGAATTCGGCGTCGCCGTCAGTACGGCACTCGTCGGCGTCGGTGCGCTCTGTCCGTTCGTTAGTGAGAACGCCGCCGTCGCAACGCAGTCGTTCGTTAAAGTGTCGCACGGAACGAACGCTGTGGAGATGGCTGACCGCGGTGTCAGCATTCCAACCGCGTGTGGTGCGCTCCTTGCAGACGACGAACACGCTAGCTATCGGCAGGTCCACGGCATCGACGCCGATGGCCGCACCTACGCGTTCAGCGGCGACGACTGCGTTGACTGGTACGGCCACCTTGAAGAAAACGACCACACCGTCGCAGGCAACATGCTCGCAAACGGTGATGTCATCGATGAGATCAGCGAGACGTTCCAGAACACCGGCGGCGAACTCGCAGAGCGCCTCATGACCGCGCTTGAGGCGGGCCAAGGGGCCGGCGGCGACAAACGTGGGAAGATCAGCGCGGCCCTGCTCGTCCACTCGCCGGAGCCGAAACTCTACCACAACCTCCGAATCGACAACTCGGACGACCCCGTCGGCGACCTCCGGGACGCCTTCGAACTGGGAAAAGAGACCGAACGCGACCTCTCGGCCTCAACCGACGAAATGCTCGGGGAGTACCCCGAGGAAATCCTCGACTTCGGACTGAAGTACTAACACACAATGAGTAATAAGAACACGTTCAACCCGACAGATATCGACCGCCGCCGCTTTCTGAAAGCCAGCGGCCTCGCCGGCACCGCCGGAATGGCTGCTTTCGCCGGCTGTTCAGGCAACGGCGATGAGTCAACGGACTCCCCAACCGATGGGGGCGATGACAGCACCGCCGAACCGACACCAACAGCCGATCCAGACGATATTCAGAAGGGCGGCACGCTCATCTGGGGCCACAGCGAGGTCACCCAGAACCTCGACATCCACCAGACGGCCACGGCCAGCACCGGCCGGTTCCTGAACAGCGTCTACGACGCGCTCGTCGGGTTGACAGTCGATCTGGAACTCTCGACAGATCCCAACATCCGGAGCCCCGGGCTCGCGAGTGACTGGGAGGTCAGCGACGACCTCATGACGTACACGTTCACCCTCCGAGAGGGGGTGACGTTCCACGACGGCAGCGAACTCACCGCCGAGGACGTGAAATACAGCTACGACCGTATCACGAACCCCGACACCGGGGCCATCATGCAGTTCGTCTTCGGCTCGACCGAATCGGTCGAAGTCGACGGCGACTATACGGTCGTCATCAACCAGTCCGAGCGCTACCAGCCACTCCTCCGACAGCTGGCGTTTTCGGGAACGTCCATCGTTCCCGCGGGCTCCGGCGACCAACTGGGAGACCAGCCGGTCGGCACCGGGCCGTTCCAGTTTGAAATGCGTCAGCAGGGCAATCGCGCCGAGCTGTCGGCGTTCAGCGACTACTGGGGGGAGAACGGTCCCTACCTCGATACCGTCGAAGAGCGGACAGTCACCGACCCGGACAGTCGCCTCACCGGGATTCAAGAGGGCGATTTCGACATAATAAACGACATTCCGCTGGACAACATCAACGACGTCACCAGCAACGGCAACGACGACATCAACACCCAGTCGTGGTCGCCACTCTCGTGGGCGTTCCTGAACATGAACAACAACGAGGCGCCGTTCGACGACCCAGACTTCCGGAAGGCGGTGGACTTCTGCATCGACAAGCAGGCGCTCGTCAACGGGGCGCTGTTCGGAAACGGTAGCCCAACCGCGAGCCCCAGTTTCCCGGCCAGCGCGTTCCGCAACAGCGACATCTCCCCGCGCCAGCAGGACTTCGACCGGGCCGCGGAGCTGTTCGAGCAGTCCCAGTACAACGTCGGGGACTTCGACCTCACATTCAAAGTCACGACCAACTATCCGTGGCACGTTGACGCGGCGACCATCCTCCAGCAGTTTTTCCAACAGGCAGGCCTCAGTGTCGAGATTCAGCAGCTCCAGTGGAGTGACTGGCTCTCACAGGTGTTCGTCAATCAGGACTTCACCCTCTCGATGGTGAACTTCTTTACATTCTGGGAGCCGGCGTACCTCTACACCTCACTGTGGACCAGCAACGGCTCGTTCAATTTCCGTGGCTACGCCAGCGACGAGTACGACCAAGCGGTCGCCGACGCCGCACAGGTTGGAACTCGCGACGAAGCCATCCCGCTCTATCAGGAGGCCCAAGCAATTATCCATGAGGACGTGCCGGACGTGATGCTCTGGTTCCGCGACGGCACGCTCGCGGCGAAAGACCACGTCCGTGGCCTCAACACCGTTCTCTCGCCGAACAACAGCGAACTCGGCTTCGGACAGGTGTGGCTGGACCAATAATGCACGCAATCGAGCTATGAGCTTCGCACGCTATGCCGGCAGGCGGCTCGTCTTCCTCGTCGGCACGCTGTTCGGAGCGTCGATTATCACGTTCGCAATCGTGAACGTGCTGCCGGGAGACGTGGCCGTGATGATTCTCGGGACAAGCGGGAGTCAGGAGCAAGTAGAGGTGCTCCGCCAACAGCTCGGGCTGAACCAACCAGTGTACATCCGGTATCTGGACTGGATAATCGGCGTGATACAGGGTGATATGGGCCAATCATTGCGGTTCGGTGACCCAGTCGCCGTACTCATCGGCCAGCGGCTCCCCGCGAGCGCGTTTCTCGCGTTCGCTGCGCTAGCCATCGCCGTCGCTGTCGCGATTCCGATGGGTATCGTCGCCGCCGTCGAGCAGAACACGTGGAAGGACTTCCTCACGAGCATCGCCGCGTTCACCGGCATCAGCCTCCCGAACTTCTTCTGGGGAATGGTGCTCATCCTGCTGTTCGCGAAATACCTCGCGCTGTTACCGCCGTCGGGCTACGTGAGCCCATTCGAGGACCTGCCGGATGCGTTCGCACACGTACTGTTGCCCGCAGGCGCACTCGGGTTCAGCCTCATGGCCCACATCACGCGCATGACGCGCTCTTCGCTCATCGAGGAGCTCCGGTCGGGTTACATCGACCTCGCGAAGATGAAGGGAATCTCGAGCCGGCGCATCGTGCTCCGCCACGCGTTGCGCAACGCGTTCCTCCCCGTGTTGACCGTCATTGGGTTCCAACTCGGGTTCCTGTTCGGCGGCATCATCATCATTGAACAGCTGTTCGCCTACCCCGGGCTCGGCCGGCTCGCCTTCAACGCGCTTCTCAACCGCGATACCCCGTTGATTCAGGGCGCCGTCCTCACCATCGCGGTCGTGTTCATGATGAGCAACCTAGTCGTCGACCTGCTGTATGCGGTCATCGACCCACGGGTCACCAGCGGAGGTGATGGCTGATGGCTGCTGAGACCAGTTCCCAACGGGTCATCAACCAGTACCAGCGCGAACGCCTGCGGAAGTTCGGCCGCAGCATCCGCCACAACACGAAGGCGGTTGTCGGGCTCGCTCTGATCATCGGATTGGTCGTGCTCGCAATCGTCTCCCCGATGATCATCTCCGAGCAGGCAGCCAACCAGATGAATGTCCAGGACCGGTTTGCAGCTCCGAGCCCAGAACACCCGTTCGGGACCGACAACTTCGGGCGGGACGTGTTCGCTCGAACGCTCCTTGGGGTGCGTATCAGCCTCTACGTGGGTCTCTCGAGTGTCCTGATTTCCTCGGCCGTCGGCGTCCCTCTCGGCGGGCTCGCCGGCTACGCCAGTGGCGCCGTCGACGACCTCATCATGCGCACGATGGACATCCTGATGAGCTTCCCGCCGATCCTGGTCGCGATGACAATTACGGCCGTCATCGGGCCCACACTCAACAACGCGATCCTGGCGCTGGGGCTAGTCTACATCCCCTACTTCGCTCGCGTCACGCGCTCGGAGGCCATCTCGGTCGCACAGGAGGAGTTCGTCGAAGCCGCCGAAGCGCTCGGCGAGCGCGACTCCTACATCCTGTTCCGAGAGGTGTTGCCGAACGCTGCCGCACCCATTATCGTCCAAGCGAGTATCAGCATCTCCTTCGCGATTCTGGCGGCGGCCGGCCTGTCGTTCCTCGGGCTCGGCGCCCAACCGCCGACGCCCTCGTGGGGACTGATGCTCCAACAGGCGAAGCAGTACCTCGCACAGGCGCCGTGGATGGCGGTCTTCCCGGGACTCGGAATCGCAATTACGGTCCTCGGCTTCAACCTCTTCGGGGACGGCATCCGTGACGTCCTCGACCCGAACGCAAGCACAGAACTTGGGGTGACAAATGAGTAGTTACAGCACACCGACGACCAACAGCAGCGGCGAATCGACGACCGACGACCAGAACGACCGACTCCTCACAGTCCAGGGGCTCGAAACCGTCTTCCGGACCGAAGAAGGTGTCGTCCATGCGGTCGACAACGTCGACCTTCACCTCGACCACGGGGAAATCGTCGGGCTCGTCGGCGAGTCCGGGGCGGGCAAGAGCGCGACCGCCGAATCCATTCTCCGGCTCATCGAGTCACCCGGCGAGATCACCGGCGGAACGGTCGATTACAAAGGCGAGGACGTGCTCTCGATGAACGAAAAGGAGCTCCGACGGTTCCGCGGTACCGACGCGGGGATGGTGTTCCAAGATCCGACAGGGACGCTGAACCCGACGATGACCGTCGGCAAGCAGGTGGCCGAAGCAGTCCGCAGCAACGACCCCTCCCTTTCGGGAAGCGATGTCAAACAGCGCTCCATCGAGATCATGGAGCGGGTCGGCATTCCGAACGCGAGCGCCCGCTACAACGAATATCCACACCAGTTCTCGGGCGGGCAGAAACAGCGCATCGTCTTCGGCATCGCCATCGCGAGCGAGCCGGACCTGCTCGTCGCCGACGAGCCGACCACCGCACTCGACGTGACGATTCAGGCCCAAATCCTCGACCTGCTCGTCGAACTCCGCGACGAGTTCGGGATGAGCGTCCTGTTCATCACCCACGATCTCGGCGTTGTCCGCGAAGTGTGCGACCGCGTGTTGGTGATGTACGCCGGTAGCGTCGTCGAGTCAGGACGCGTGGAATCGATGTTCGCCGAGCCGCGCCACCCCTACACGAAAGGGCTTCTCGCGAGCAACCCCGGACTCGACGCCGACGTAATCGACACCGAGCGTGCCGCCACAGACCGCCTTCGAGTAATCGAGGGGTCGATGCCCGACCTGACCGGCACCGACTTCCGCGGCTGTAAGTACGCCGACCGGTGTCCTGGCGCCACCGAGGACTGTCGCAGTGCCCATCCACCCCTCGAACAGCTGGAACTCGACGACGGAACCCGCGAAGTCGCCTGCTACCGTCACGAGTCCATCGACGAGATGGAGTACACCTACGACCACGAGCCTCGCACCCTCTCGTGGCGCGAGGGGGCAACCGCTCCAGATTCGACACCAGGCGTCCCAGATAACCCGCAAGCGAATGGGGCGAGTGACACCCCCGTCCTCGCAGCTGAGGGTCTGAAGAAACACTTCGAAACAGGCAACATCATCGACAACCTCCTCGGCCGGGGCGAGACGGTCAGAGCCGTCGACGGTATCGATATCGAAATCAGCGCCGGGGAGACGCTCGGACTCGTGGGCGAGTCCGGCTGCGGGAAATCCACGGCCGCACGTGCCGTGTTGAAACTGCTCGAACCCACCGCCGGTACCGTGGTCTATCAGGGAAAGGACATCACAGCTGCCTCGAAAGACGAGCTTCGGGGAATCCGCCGCGACCTGCAGGTGGTGTTCCAGAACCCTCAGTCGAGTCTCAACCCCCGACGCACCGTCGGACAGATCGTTCGCCGGCCGATGAAGCTGCACGGCCTTGCCGACGCCGACGAGCGTCACGAGCGAGCACGTGAGCTCATCACGGAGGTCGGACTCGACGAACGACACCTCGAACGCCGGCCCGGCGACCTCTCGGGCGGCCAGCAACAGCGTGTCGCCATCGCCCGCGCCCTCGCGGTGAACCCCGAGCTCATCGTGCTCGACGAACCCGTCTCCGGGCTTGACGTCTCGGTCCAAGCCCAGATCCTCAACCTTCTCTCGGACCTGCAGGACGACCTCGGGCTGTCGTATCTGTTCATTAGCCACAACCTCTCGGTCATTGAACATGTCTGTGATCGGGTTTCGGTGATGTATCTCGGCGAACTGGTCGAGACCGGGACGACCGAGGAGGTGTTCGGACCACCGTTCAACCCCTACACAGAAGCGCTCCTGTCGGCGATTCCCGGCCGCGCCGACGCGGACGACCGCATCATCCTCGAAGGCGACGTCCCCGACCCCTCGAACGTGCCATCGGGCTGTCGATTCCATCCGCGGTGTCCGCACAAAATCGGCGACGTCTGTGAAGAGGAGGTGCCGGAGGTCCACGAACCGACCGACGGCCACGGTATCAAATGCCACCTGCTGCGTGAGGAGTACCGCGACCGCGTCGACTGGGACGATATCTGATACCCTCAATCAGCTTTCTACGTCGTGAACCGGTAGCCGCACGGAACAGGGCGCCGAACCGTGGCCGCCGCCGGCTAGAGGTCGCCCCGACGGAAGCGCAGGTAGTCCGCAGCGACTGGTCGGAAAGCCCACCCAACGAGAGCGAACAATGCGACGAAGCGGTGACGAAATCAGTATCCGGCGCTACGTCGGCCGGCGGCAGCACCCCCACGCCAATCAGTCACCGAGTAGGCAGTTGAACGACGTATACAGGCCGACGAAGGCCGCGAACGTCGCCCCGGCTCGGGTTCCGGGGGTGGACGGAACCGAAAGAGTACCAGCACGAGCACGTCGATAGCCACGCTCCAAACCAGCGACAACCCGATGTACGACCCGAACGCCGCGGCGATGACCCGCCGCGAGGTCGAGAGTGCCATCGAGAGTCCGCTCGCCCCACGACATCCGGAAGGCACGGGTGACGAACTGTCGAACGACGGTGTCCCGCGCGGGGTCGTTTCGGACCGGATCGACGCGAGCGAATAGGTTCTCGACAAACACTATGACCGCGCTTCGAAGCGCGAGAAGGCAGATCGACGATGGAGGCTGGTTCAATAATGAACTACACGAAACTCGAACCACGGAGGCGGCCGGGCTCCAGACGGTGAAGTCCTGCAGCGTCCATCTTCTGTGGACTTGGACCACATCTACAGGACGCTGTTGATGTCCTTTTAAACAACCTCCAATTTGCTGGAGAAGAGCCCAATAGTGACACGATTGCGGGTCTACCCACGTAGTTGGTCGTCGCTTAGTTCAGCGAGACCCTCTCGCTGGTCTTCATCGTCGGTGAAGACGACAATCCAGTCCTGCATTTGCTTCATCGCTCACCATCCGCACGCTGGCGAAAAGATTCTAAAGAAGGAGTGCGGGAATCCAAGTCGATCGACTTTCTTGACCGCGACGACGTGCTCAACGACGATGGAGAGATTCCCGAGCTGCACGAATGTGAGGCGGTTCGACGAGTGGCGACCCAGCAGATGCTTGACCAGAACGCGTACGGGCGTCAACGGCGGGCGGATTGACTACTCTTCACCGACTCGGACCTGAACGCCGTTCTCCCCACTATCGGTGTCGAACGCAACACCCAGCGGCAGCTCCTCTGTCGAGAGGCGGACGCACAGTTCGGCCAGCTCGGCAGGCGTCAGTCGCTCAGTGAGGTACTCTAGCGTTCGGCGCTTCCCGCGCCGGTCCCTCGCTCCGCGTAAGGAGATTATAACTATCTGATAGCATGCCGTGTACTGACTATGCCAGTCACCGATCGCGTGCCCTGGATGCGCCCTGGGGCATCGGCTCGAAACCTAGCGATCGGATTGCTCTACCTCGGGTTGGCTGTTTCAGTCCTAGGAATCATAATCCCCCTTTCGCCGATCATCATTGGTATCGCCGTAGCCCGTGACTACAGAGGGGCGGCCACACGGCTCGCACGTTTGCCGGGCATTGATGCAGAGGGTGGCGCAGTCTCAGGGGTCGCCGCTATGGTCTACGGTGTGGCTTTTCTTGCCACCGTCGCGGCGATCGGACAGGGCGGGGTACCCGAGGATCCATCGGGAGAGGCCGCGACGTCATCACCATCATCAGAGACCGGTGAGACTTTGTCAGGATTATCTACAGCAGCTGAAACAGCGCCTTCGCCGCCAACAACGACTGAGACACCGACCCCAACACTAACGCCGACACCCACGCCCACCCCAGAAACAACGACATCGCCGCCAACAACTGCTGAGACACCGACCCCAACACTAACGCCGACACCCACGCCCACCCCAGAAACAACGACATCGCCGCCAACAACTGCTGAGACACCGACCCCGACACCAACGCCGACACCTATACCAACACCCACGCCCACCCCAACACCAACGCCGACACCCACGCCCACCCCAGAAACAACGACATCGCCGCCAACAACTGCTGAGACACCGACCCCGACACCAACGCCGACACCTATACCAACACCCACGCCCACCCCAACACCAACGCCGACGCCCGCCCCGACGACCGAGGCCCCACCGGGCCCAGAGGAGGGCACCAGCTGGGAAGTCACGATCACTCGGGTGATCGACGGGGACACAATGGAGGCTCGGTTCCCTAATGGAGAGATTGACACGCTCCGGCTCCTGGGAGTCGATACTCCCGAGACTACGTACAGCAACGTAAACCCGGATGAGTTTGAGAGTATCCCGAACGATGTCGCTGGCCGTGATCACCTGTTCAACTGGGGCGAGAAGGCGGAGGAATTCGCGGCCCAACAGCTCGATGGGAAGACGGTCAAGATCGCAGTTGACCCACAGGCTGATCGTCGTGGGTACTACGGCCGCCTCTTGGTCTACATCTACGTCGACGGGGAGAACTTCAACAAGCAGCTGCTTGCCGATGGCTATGCCCGGATGTACGATAGCTCGTTTACGAAACGAAATGACTTCCAGGGGATAGAGGCCACTGCCCAAGCTAACCACGTCGGTCTCTGGGACTTCGGTGGGCCAGTAACAACTACCGCTTCAACTACGGAATCGAGTATCAGTGGACCCAACATCCCACCCCTCCCACCCGATGGGGATTACAACTGTGGGGACTTCGACACCCATGACCAGGCACAGTGGGTTCTTGAGGCCACTCCGGGAGATCCACATCGGCTTGATGGTGATGGAGACGGGATCGCTTGTGAATCGCTTCCGTAGATTTTGACAACAGCTGAGAGCGGTATCTCTAGTGAGGTAGCTACCGGTGGATACCTGCTTCAGGCCTGATAGAACCACCGTGCTGAATACAACGCACATATTCAGCAAATCTAATTTGTTTCCCACCTCGGATGCGAGTCTTGACAAATGTTCTTGTCGCTTGGGATTTTCAGTAAAATTACGGCACGTTGGCGGCGAAAAGAGCTACTTTAGACGTCGGTCGTAGTGCTGGTCGAGAACGCGTTGACTACCGTTAGCCCGGTCACTCACGGCAGCCTCCGGGATGTCCTTCATGAGATGGTACGTGATACTCCCCCCCTCGAATCGCGTTCGGACTGATCGACGACGGACACTTGGAGGCCATCTCCTGGTCATCGCCTCGCAGGAATCAAGCTCACGACCGTGCGGACATTCCTCTCCGTAGTCGAAGGGCGCGAGTACCAGTTACCGTACTTCGGAAATGTCGTCCTGGACGGCCGCCCATACTGCGTTGCGAGCAACGGTTCTCAACCGTGGTCGTCAGTTACGTCGGGGCGTTGGTCCCGCAGCCAGTCATCAAGCAGCTTGCAGAGCCAGCCCGATAGCCCGATGAAGCGCTCGCCGTCAAATTCGTTCTTGATTGGCGTGTCTGACTCCGGCCGATGACACACCTCGAGACACTGCTCCACGGGGTGGTAGTCGTCGACGCCAAGGGCACGCACAGCGCCTCGGCGCATCATCGTATGCCAGAACAGCGCGAAAGTAACGTGGGGCCGCGAGGCGTACTCGTACGTATCGAGGTACTCAAGAATCGACTCCGCGTCTTCGGAGTCGAGTTTCACGTCGCGGCTATTCTTGTTTGGCGTGACATCCGGTGAAACTATCTTGACGTCCAGATCGGGGTCTACCGCGTCGATGGTCCCCAGCCACCGGACGAAGACGCGCAGCGTGTCCACCTGGGTCTTCACGCTCACCTTAGCGAGGTCACCATCGTTGCGCCGCCAGAGACGAAACTCCTGGAGCTTCCGTCCGGTCAGCTCGTTCAGGTTGGTGATGTCGCGCTCGTCGCACCACCGGATGAAGTGACCGAGTCGCGAGCGGTGCGGCCGAATCGTCGACTTGGACAACTCTGTTTCTTTCTCTGCGATGTACAATTCCAGCGCCGTTTCGGGTTCGATTGGTTCGAGTTTCATAGTTCGTTCTGAGTCGAACCACTCGATTGTGAGCCCCAATCTGGACCGGTTCATGAAACACTAAACCGTCCGATTTCGTGTGCCTCACCAGTTCTTCCGTCTTTTTCATTAGTTCCTTTAGCGCCCATGTTTCTGCGACACAATCCACGTTCGACAGACGAGACTAGGAGGAAGGAGGAACGATGTCGACTGAACTATCCACATCGATCTGCTCCCCTTGGTCGGCTTCCGGCACATCCATGATGACCATCGTCGTGTAGTAGTGATCGAACGCCGCGTTGTCAGCCCACTCGGGGAACGTCTCCCGACGCTTCGCCACGAACCGCTCACGGAAATTTTCAGTCAGTTCCCCAGTGTCCGGGTTTCGCTGTGGGACGACGCATCGCCCACACGGTGTCACCCCCTCAAACTGGACCGACCCGGTTTGGAGTGCCGGAGCGTTCTCGCCGACAAACCGGTCCTCCCAGAACGCTGGGACGCCGGAGATTTCCAGATTCGCTCGGAGACGCCGTCGAACCCCGTCCACGGAGAGCCCTTCGAACCACGAGGCGACCGTCTCGATAGTTGCGGTGCTGATGACTGATGGGCCCATCTCCCGACGGTCGACGTACCCCAGCGTGTCATCACGCTCCAACGAGAGTTCAACCCTGAAGAATTCGCTGAACCACCGTTCGGCCCGACTCCGTTCTCGGTCGAGCCGAAACCGCTGGCTGTCGCCATCCGGGAGCTCCACCGTCAGTTCGGTGGTGGTTGGATCGAACTCCGTTCTGAGGGCGTGAACACGGTCGGTGCGCTTTCCGTTGAGCACCTCCCCGTCGGCATCGAAGAGGGCGAACTCCCGGTCGAACGCCAGCGTCCCGCCAGGCAGTATTTCGATTTCGTCGACCTTGATACCGTCGAGTCCTTTCACTGGATAGAGCTGAATCCGCTCGAGATTCGCCATGCAGGGCAGTAGCGGTCCAGTGTCGTACCTTCTTCCATCCCGGAACGATGGGAGTACCGACTGACCACCCCTGTGGTACTGGGCAGGCTGAACAAGGGACGAATTCGCTATTGGAGCAGAACGTGACCGGAAGGGTATCAAGACCCTACGTCAAACCAGCCGTCTCTGGCCGCCCGCTTCATCTTTGCGGGGGTATGCAGACAATCACAGACCCCACACATCCTGCCCTCTGACAGGCGACGTATTTATCACTCCCAACGCCCTCTGGAGTGATACATGATGCTTCCGACACACGCACTGGTGGGAGTCGCCATCGCGGCACCCATGTTGGTGCTGGCGCCGGAGCACGCAACGGTCGCCCTGATCGGCGGCCTCGTCGGCGGGATTCTGCCGGATCTCGACCTCTACGCTGGCCATCGCCGGACCCTCCACTACCCGACGGGCTACGTACTCGCTGCCATCCCTGCGGTCGTCGGGGCGCTACTGCTCGGCACACCGGTACTGATTGGCCTGAGCTTCCTGCTGTTGGCTGCCGCCCTGCACTGTCAGATGGACCGGTACGGCGGCGGGCTTGAACTCCGCCCGTGGGAGGGTCACTCCGACCGAGCGGTGTACGACCACGCCCGTGGTCGCTGGCGCCGACCCAAACGCTGGGTTCGCTACGACGGTGCCCCGGAGGACGTGCTCCTGATGACTGGAGTCGCACTCCCGCTGCTGTTCGTCCTGGAGTCCCCGTTCCGGCCAGTCGTCGTCGCTGCGCTCGTCGCGGGTGGGGTCTACGGCCTGCTTCGCCGCCGGCTCGCCGCGCTGGCGCCGACTGTCGTCGCGAAGGTGCCCGAGCCAATCGTCGAACACGTCCCGGAGCGCTACCGCCGGTAGGGACATGCTGAGCCGTTTTCCGCACGCTCCGAACACTGTCAGAAAGGTGTCAATCGAAACCCCTTACCACGCCCCATTTCATATCATCGTGTGTGAGTCGCAACAGGCAGACCGACAGTCCGCCAATTCGGGTTCTCTACGCCACCGGCGACGAGTCGCTGCCAACGCGCGTCGAAAGCACCCTTGACCCGGTCGACCTTCGAAGTGAACCGGTCACAACGGTCACCACCGCCCTCGATGCCGTGGACGCTGCCCCGGTCGACTGCGTTGTCGTAACGGATTCCCTCCCTGACGCTGACGGGCTCGACCTCGCACGCGCCGTCCGGGAGGAGAACCCAAGGCTCCCGATTGTTCTCGTCACGGAGGAGGGAACCGACGAGCGCGCCCGCGGGGCCGCTGCCGCCGGCGTCACCTATCTCCCGACGACGTCCGGAAGCGATGCCACGTCAGTGCTGGCCGAGCGGGTGCTGGCCCTCGCCGAGCAGGAGCGTGAACGCCGGAACGCCCGGCGAGAGCGTGACCGCCTCGAGCGCACCACCCGCCATCTGGAGTCGTTGTTCGAGTCGGCGCCGCTTCCCATCATCGAACTGGACGCCGAGGGGATGGTACTGCGCTGGAACCGGGGTGCTGAGGAGACGTTCGGGTGGGCAAGCGAAAACGCCGTCGGCAAGTTCAACCCCATCGTTCCGGAGGACGAACTCGACGCATTCGACCGGTTGCTGAATCAGCTGCTGGCCGGCGAGGAGGTTCGCGGCGCGGAGGTCGTCGGCCAGACCAACGCGGGCAAGCGAGTGGAGTTCCTGCTATCGGCCACGCCGGTCTCCGGCCCGGATGGACCGCAGAGCGTGATTGCGGTGCTCAACGATATCACCACCCAGGAGCGGATGGAGCGCCGACTCCGGGAGCTCCAAGAGACCGCCCAACAGCTCAGCGTCTCCCCCTCTATCGATACCGTCGGCGAAATCGCAACCGAGGCAGCAAACAACGTGCTCGGACTCGGTGTGACCGGTCTCTGGCGCTACGACGAACGTGAGCAGGCCCTTCGGCCGGTGACGATCACGACGGCAGCTGAAGATATGGTTGCCGGCGCACCAACGTTTACTCCCGGCAACAGCCTCGCGTGGGACGCATTCGACGCCGGCGAGGTGCGTACCTACGAGGACCTCTGGAACGTGCCCGAGCGCTACAATCGCGACACAAAAATCCGCAGCGAAATCATCGTCCCGCTCGGGGAGCAAGGCATCTTTATCACCGGCTCGACCGAGCCCCGTGAGTTCTCGAAAGCCGACATGGAGCTCTTTCGCATCCTCGGCGCGACCGTCGAGGCGGCGCTGGTCAGGGCAACCCGCGAACAGCAGCTCCGCCGACAGAACGATCGCCTCGAGGAGTTCGCCGACGTGCTCGCTCACGACCTACGAAACCCGCTCACGACCGCACAGGGCTTTCTGGAGTTGAGTCGCGAGTCCGGTGACCCTGACCAGTTCGAACGGGTCGAAAGCGCCCACGACCGTATCGGGCAGCTCATCGACGACCTACTGACGCTGGCCCGGAGCGAGACGGTAGTCACTGCCGCGGAATCCGTCGATATCGCCGAGGCCACCGAGGAGGCCTGGCTGCTGGTCGATACCGACGGGGCCTCTCTCCAGTTGGCGGACCCACCGACGGCCGACGCCGATCCCGGTCGCCTCCGGCAGCTGTTCGAGAACCTCTTCCGGAACGCAGTCGAGCATGGCTCGACGAGCAGTCAGACACAGTCTGACGACGCCGTGGAACACGGTCCCACGAGCAGTCGGCCATCGGCCGACCACACCCTTGAAGCGAAAACAGACGGCAAGGCCGGGTGCCTCACCGTCACTATCGGCGCTCGCTCAGACGGCGAAGGCTTCTACGTCGAGGACGACGGCGTCGGCATCCCCGAGAAGCACCGGGATGGCGTACTCGACCACGGCGTCAGCTTCAGCGACGACGGGACCGGATTTGGCCTCTCAATCGTCGCGGACATCGCACGGGCCCACGACTGGAGCCTCTCGATTCGAGAGAGCGATGCCGGTGGTGCCCGGTTCGAGTTCGGCCCGAAGCGCCACCAGCAGAACGCCTAACCGCGGGAACCGCCTGGGTGAGGTATGGACGCGATGGAGAAACCGATTCGGCTGTCGGACCGTGAAGAACTCGACGGGCTACTCGAGCGGGAGGACCGCGTACTGGTGGATTTCTACACGCAAGGCTGTACGCTCTGTCAGAGTCTCGAGCCGGTGCTGGGCAACGTCGCCCGGGAGACTGACGCCACGGTTGCGATGCTCAACCCACGGGATGCCCTCGGCGTGGTCGAGGAGTTCAACATCCGGAGCGTGCCCACGCTCGTTTTCTTTGAAGATAGTGAGCCGGTCGACCGCCTCGCCGAGGGGTTCCAAGGCACTGATGCAGTGCTCTCGTTCGTCGACGGCTGAGCCGTCGCTGGCAAGGTGAGACCACGAAGGACCGTGCCGGTGGGTGCGCACAACACCACCGGCAGACCGCAACCACACCCTGCGTCGATGGGTGGAAGCCATTTTCACACGACTTACCCGGGAAACAGCCCGAATCGGACGTTGTCACGTCTATCGCGAACCTCGGTTTTCCCGAACCAACGTTCGCAGCCATAGCTATGGTCGGTAGCTGCGTTAATCTGTGGCCTACACTGTTAGGTACAGTGGCTTAGTAAGTAAGTAATACAGTCCGATTTTCCACTCGTTTGAGAAGTCACGAAGGGTGGTGACCGAATAGATAGTTTGCATTTAAGAAATAATTCTTTCTGATAGGGAAGTATATGCCCTTATACCGAAATCCGATTACCGAGTTAGGAAACCTTAATACGCGCAAGAACCGTTTATCAGATGATGAATGGACGTGGCCAAGATTGGTGGCCGAATCAGTTGAACCTGGAGATCCTCGACCAGAACGCCCGAGCAGTCGGGCCGATGGGCGAGGAGTTCGATTACGCGGAAGCGTTCGAATCGCTCGACCTCGATGTAGTGAAAGCAGATATCGAAGAAGTGCTCACGGATTCACAGGAGTGGTGGCCCGCTGACTACGGCCACTACGGTCCGCTAATGATCCGGATGGCCTGGCACAGCGCCGGGAGCTATCGGACCGGCGACGGCCGCGGCGGTGCGGCGGGCGGCCGACAGCGATTCGCCCCGCTGAACAGCTGGCCGGACAACGTCAACCTCGACAAGGCACGACGCCTGCTCTGGCCAGTCAAAGAGAAGTACGGCCAGAAACTCTCGTGGGCGGACCTGATTGTACTGACCGGGAACGTCGCAATGGAGTCAATGGGCTTCGAGACGTACGGCTTCGCCGGCGGGCGTGAGGACGCCTACGAGCCGGACAAGGCAGTCGACTGGGGCCCGGAAGAGGAGTGGCTCGGCGACGAGCGCCACGACGAGGAGGGGAATCTCGACGAGCCCCTCGGCGCCGACCACATGGGCCTCATCTACGTCAACCCCGAGGGGCCACGTGGGGAGCCGAACCCGCGCGAGGCTGCGGATTACATCCGGCAGGCGTTCGACCGGATGGCGATGAACGACGAGGAGACGGCCGCGCTCATCGCCGGCGGACACACGTTCGGGAAGAGCCACGGGGCTGCTCCTGACGAGCACCTCGGCGCTGACCCGGAGGAAGCCCCTATCGACCTGGAGGGGATGGGCTGGGAGAACGACTTCGGCTCGGGGAAAGGCGACGACACCATCACCAGCGGTATTGAGGGACCGTGGACCCAGACACCAACGATGTGGGACACAACCTTCATCGACAACCTGCTCGACCACGAGTGGGAGCTCGAGGAAGGGCCCGGCGGTGCGTGGCAGTGGACCCCGAAACACGAGGAGATTCAGGACAGCGTCCCCGGCGCCCACGATAGCTCGGAGATGGTGGACCCGATGATGCTGACGACCGACGTGGCCCTGAAGAAGGACCCCGACTACCTCGAGATTATTGAGCGCTTCCAGGAGAACCCCGACGAGTTCCAGGAGGCGTTCGCGAAGGCGTGGTACAAGCTCATCCACCGCGACATGGGCCCGCCCGTTCGATTCCTCGGGCCGGAAGTGCCTGACGAGGAGATGCTCTGGCAGGACCCCGTCCCGGACGCCGACTACGACCTAGTCGACGACGCGGCGGTCGAGGAGCTCAAACAGACGCTGCTCGACTCGGAGCTCTCCCGTTCCCAACTCGCCAAGACGGCGTGGGCGTCCGCGTCCACCTACCGCGACAGCGACAAGCGCGGCGGCGCCAACGGCGCGCGGCTCCGTCTCGAACCCCAGCGCAGCTGGGACGTGAACGAGCCCGAGGAACTGGCGACCGTGCTGGAGACCCTTGAAGGAATCCAGTCTGCGTTCAACGACTCGCGCTCTGACGACGTGCGCGTCTCCCTCGCTGACCTCATCGTGCTCGGCGGCTATGCCGCCGTCGAACAGGCGGCTGCTGCCGCTGGCTACGATGTCGAACTTACCTTCGAGCCCGGACGCACCGATGCCTCACAGGAGCAGACCGACGTGGAGTCGTTCCAGGCGCTCAAACCCCAGGCAGACGGCTTCCGGAACTACATCAGCGACGACGCCGAGCGCTCGGCCGAGGAGCTACTGGTCGACAAGGCAGAACTGCTGAACCTCACAACCAACGAGATGACCGTGCTCGTCGCGGGGATGCGGGAACTCGGTGCGAACTACCAGGAGGCCGACCACGGTGTGTTCACCGACAACCCAGGAACGCTCTCGACTGACTTCTTCGAGACCCTGCTCGATATGGAGTACGAGTGGGAGCCTGTCTCGGACGACGAGTACGAGTTCGAACTCCGTAACCGCGAGACGGGCGACGTCGAACATGAGACAACTCGGTTCGACCTCGTCTTCGGTTCGAACTCTCGACTCCGCGCAATCGCGGAGGTCTACGGTGCTGCGGACGGCGAGGCGCAGTTCGTACAGGAGTTCGCTGACGCGTGGTCGAAGGTCATGCGGAACGACCGCTTCGACCTCGAATAAACGACCTGCGGTCGAACACCCGTCGACGGAAGTTTGCGTGGTTCTCGATTTCGTTTCTTCGTTCCGAATCGGTGAGTGGGAGGCTGCTACGGGTTCCTGCGCTCTCACAGGCGGCTACGCGCCGAAATCCTCGAGTCCAGACTGACTCCCGACTTCTTCGGTAACGCCCGGCCCGTCGTTGGTGGAGTCGTTCACACGACTCGAAACCGGGTACGCTCTCAGCAGGTCGTCGGGATAGGGGTCAAACACCGAGCGCCACGCGTCGGAGTCCGCACCATCCAGCCACGTCGGTTCCGCTCCTGGTTCGAGCATCACGGGCATCCGGTCGTGTATCTCCCCAACAGTCCCATTGGCTTCGGTGGTGAGGATGGTACAGGTCCAGCGCTCGGCTCCATCGCCAGTCCACCGTGACCACAGCCCAGCGTAGGCGTAGGGCGCGCCGTCGACACGTTCGATTCGGTAGGGCTGTTTGCGTCCCGCTGGGCCAGCCCACTCGTAAAAGCCGTCAGCGAGCAACAGACAGCGTCGCGAGGCGAACGCGTCCGCGAACAAATTACTCTCGTCGACACCCTCACACCTGGCGTTGATTGGTGTCGGCCCCTGGCCAGAGTCCTCGGCCCACTCCGGGAGGAACCCCCACGTCAGTTCCTCGGTGCAGGTAGGCTGATCGTTTCGAACTGCCAGCAGGCCGTCCCCCGGCGCGATGTTGTACCGTGGCGTGTACTCCTCCCTGATGGTGACGCCAAATCGCTCGGCGAGGACAGTCGGGTCGGTAGCGAGAGCGGTTCGACCGCACATGCTCGAGACGAGGCGCCCGAGCCTTTACGGCTGTCGGGCCGGCGCCGAACTTTTCATGAGGTAGGTGACGTATCAACTACATGGATGAATCAATTCGACAGCTTCACGATTTCGCGACCCGATCACTGGTACTCCATGGTTTGATGGCGCTCTCCTTTCTCTGTGCGGTGGCCTCCGCATTCCTCCTCGAGGGCGACG
>Ga0306881_100240_pt1 | contig 15797 bp, 8 predicted proteins | sample AntDeeMetageno51_FD_190437 | JGI IMG/M metagenome (GOLD analysis project Ga0306881, IMG submission 190437) | Saline lake microbial communities from Deep lake, Antarctica - Metagenome #51 (v2) (version 2) | ecosystem: Environmental > Aquatic > Non-marine Saline and Alkaline > Saline | place...
GATCATTACTCCAGTACGGGCATCCTTTTCATGACCTACTACTTCGAGCGCGAGGGGAGCGACCTCCTCGACGACGATGGTGAGCCATTCGATAACCTCACCGAGGACGAGAAGATGCTCGCCTCGCTCGCGACGGGTGTCGACGATGCGTCCGTCCTTGACGAAGAGTACCTCCAACAGATTGCGGACGATGAAGGCGTCGACGACGTGGACGCGTTACCACCGCTAGCGGAGTTCAAGGCGCTCGCTGAGGAGATCGATGACCGCTGTCAGACGGTGGATGAGCAGATTCCCTCGGACTGGTCGGATCGTGCGCTATCGGAGATCACGACCGCTGGCTACCAGCCCAATCACAAACACGGCGTCGCGATCAACATCACGCCGCTTGCGGAGAAGGACATCGTCCCAGAGGTCGTTGAGGACAAGGTACTGTAAGTAGGAACGATGAGTAACGAAGTCGAATTCCCGGTCGGGAAAGCGATTCTTTCGATGCTCTTCGGAGCATCGCTATTCCCGATTTCCTATCCCGTCTCGTACTTTTTCGGTTACCTCGGCATACTGAGGTGGGACTCCGTCGTGATGTGGGGATTCCTTGGCCCGATGTTCTTCATCGGGGTTCCAGTCGTGCTGTTTGATTTCCCCGAGCGGTTAGCGGAGCGGCTGACCGCTTACTGGCTAATCGTAGCCAGCATCGGGTGGGTTACACTCATCATTACAATGCAATTTTTCAATTCGGACGTTCCAGAGTCACGCATGAATGTCTACGCTATGGGGGCGACATTGCTCGTTGTTGTTTCAACTATCTCGATAGCAGCCTACCTTGACTACACCAACGCACCGGTAGACGAGTATCTCGACGGCTACCTCTCCAACTGACTATGCAAGCGAAACAGACCCTCCCCGACGCTGCGAAGGACACCATCCGAAGCGAGTTCGACCGGGCAGAGTCGTCAGACCCGATCGTCCTCTGGTGGGACGATGGAAACTACCTTGAGGACATCATCGGGCAGGCCTGCGACGAACTCGGCGTTCACCTGAAGACTGCCAAGGAGACGCCGCTGGAGCTCCGTGCCGACCCAGTCGACGGCGAACAGGTCTGGTACGTCCCACACGTCAAGGAGCCCGAAGACGCCGAGGGAGACTACGACTGGTTCCGCGACGTCGAGCACACTGGCGGCGAGGTGGAGATGAGTATCGAAGACCTCACCGTCCACGCGTTCGAGCGCGGACAACTCGATGCGTGGGAACTGAAAACCGCGACGCAGGCGGATAACCCCGCGAAACGGCGCGAGATCGCGCGGATTCTCCACGACCAGCTCACCGGCGGTCAGCTCCCGACGCTCGAACAGCTCCGCACGCAGATCGTCACCGGCGGCTACACCGACCCGGTCGCGTTCGTGCTGGAGAACGGCTGGGGCGACATCGACGACAGCCCCGACACCATCGAGCAGATGCAGGACTTGCTGACCAGCGAGGGCGTCGAGGCGGTCGCCAGCGAGGATGAACCAGTGAGGATCGTCGCGGCGACGCGTCGGTGGGCTGTCGCCGAGTGGCTGATCCACGCCGGCGCCGACGCCGAACGCTTTCCGAGGGAGTTCCGCGCTGAGACGGCCGGCGACCACGACCTCCCCGAACTCAAGTCGCTGTTGAACAACACCACCTCGGCCAGCCTCCTCGCCGACCGCTACCTCGGCGAGGCGATCTGGCCCGAGGTCGTCGCGGACGTCGACGACCCGTGGGAACTCGCGGACTGTATCGTCGACGCCGCGCTCGAACGTCGCCTCTGGGAGGAGTGGCACGCGTCCTTCGACGACGGCGACTACAAGGAGTGTCTCGAGCGCGCCGAGGAGCGGTATGACGCCCTCCTCGGGAGCGAGGACTTCCGCGGCAACTACCGAGGGGCCTTCGGCCCGGACAGCCCGTGGACGCGGACATGGGAACAGGCTGCGGAGATCGCTCGGCTCGCGCACCAGCTCGAGACGTGGGACGAGAACGCGACCGACGACGTCGTCTCGCTGTACGCCGACCCGGACGATGGTACGTGGCAGATCGACAACGCGGTGCTCAACCTTGTCGTCGCCGGCGAGCCCGAGACTGACCTCCCCGACGATCACCCCGCCACCGCCGCGCTCGACGACCTCCGCACCCAACTCCAGTCGGAATACGTCGAGTACCTGGAAGACCTCGGCGACCTCGTCACCGATACCGTCGAAGCCGGCGCTCCGTTCGTCGACGAGGATCACTCCTACCAGTTCTTCACGAAGGAGTCCGACGGCCTCGAAAGTGGCCAGACGGTCGCGCTGTTCGTCATCGACGCGCTCCGGCTCGATCTTGCCCGCCGGCTTGCGGACGAACTGCGCGACTACGTAGCGACGCTCCCATCCCATGCCCCCGAGTTCGCCGTCGACGAAGATGTCTGGCTCGGGACGCTTCCCTCGGAGACCGAGTTCGGGAAGGCCGCACTCACGCCGGGAGAGATCCAGATGTTCGACGTCTCGCTGGTCGACGGCGAGTTACAGCCGCTGCGAAACAACCGTCGCGTGACGACCAATCGCCGCGAGTCGCTGTTGGGCGGCGACGGGTGGACGGTCACTCGCGACGAGGAAGACGGGTGGAACCAGACGCGTGTCGCCTACTTCAAGAACGACATTGACGACATCGGTGAGAAGGAACTCAGCGACCTCGAGGCGATGCTGGCTCGACGCGTCGACTCGCTCGCGGAGTTCATCGGAACGAGACTTGAACAGGGCGAGTGGGATCAGGCCTACGTGCTGACCGACCACGGGTTCGTCCTGCTCCCGGACAACGCGTCGCCGGAGAAGATTTCGCGGCCGACGGAAGCGTCCGACTCCGGGCGCCGATGGATCGCCGGGGAGGATGTGGATGAGGATTCGCCCGGCGTACTACTCGACTCCAGCTCCCGATTGGGGTACCTTGACGCCAACGTTAGCGTCCTTGCGAGCCCACTCAAGCGATTCAGGAAGCAGGGGCTCGGTGACGCGCGGTTCTACCACGGCGGACTGCTCCCACAGGAGTTCGTGCTCGACTTCATCAGCATCACGCAGGGGTAACCTCTCTCCATTTTCGCTACTATGTCATCACAGGAAATGGAACGTACGCTATGGTCGTTCGCCATAACGGAGGCAAGATAATGTGTGGGCTGACAATCTTGAAGATGGCGTACGGTCTTGACATACATATCACTCGATGACGGACTCTATCCAATTCTCTCCAGGACAGCGGGTGATACTCAACGGAGCGCCGGCTGAAGTCATCAAAATCCAAAGGGTCGGCGAGATCGAGTACCTCAGAGCATACATCGATGGCGAGGGTGCCAAGACGGTCTGTCTCGACGATGTCGAGATTCAGCCGCATCGATCCGGGATCGAGGAGCTGTCCAACCAGCGAATTGATGATCTTCATCCGGATCACGAAGCTGTGTCTGCACAGTGGTTCGACCTCCACACGCAGGCGACGAAACTCAAGCTCGCCCACGAGCAGGGACAGCTCCTTAGCATCTCGAACTCGCTCGTTCGACTGGAGCCCTACCAGCTCGACGCCGTGAACTGGGTAATGCAGAAGCTTCGCCAGCGGGCGCTCATCGGCGATGACGTCGGACTCGGGAAAACGATAGAGGCCGGTCTCATCCTGAAGGAACTCGCCGCTCGGAATCGCGCCGACCGTGTTCTGTTCGTCGTTCCCGCGCACCTCCAGAAGAAGTGGATTAGGGATATGGATCGCTTCTTCGACGTCGATCTCACCGTCGCCGACCGGGCCTGGGTCGAAGGCGAGCGTCGGCGGCTTGGCGAGGAGGCCAACATTTGGAACCAAGACCAGCAACAGCTCGTCACCAGCATGGCGTTCCTGCGACAGGACGAGTTCCGGCCCGCACTCCGAGACGCGTTCTGGGATGTCGTCGTAATCGACGAGGCACACAAGACTGCAAAGCGGGGCGACTCCCCGAGCAAGACGGCAAATATGGTCGACACCGTCACGGGGAATTCCGACTCATTGCTGCTGCTCAGCGCGACACCGCACGACGGGAAGGGCGAGGCGTTCCGCTCACTCGTCGAGTACATCGACCCGTTCCTTGTCGCAGAGAACCGGGAACTCTCACAGGAGACAGTCGACCGTGTAATGATCCGTCGCGGGAAGACCGACATTTACGACGAGGATGGTGAACGCGTCTTCCCAGACCGCGAGGTCAACTCGGTCTCAGTCTCGATGACGCACGACGAGCGGCAGTTCTACCGGGCGGTCACCGACTACGTCAAAAACGTCTACAACCGCTCGGAGAAGCTGAACGAACCTGCGGTCGGGTTCGCGATGGCGCTCATGCAGAAACGGCTGGTGAGCAGCGTTGGCGCGATTCACGCGACGCTTCGTAGACGGTTGGACGACCTCCTCGACGAGGAGGCGGAAACTGATGGCCTCTCCGAGGAAGCACGAGCCTACCTCGATGGCGAGGATCTAGACGAGGACGACAAGCAACACGCGGAGGACGAAATCGCCGGCCTGACCGTCACCAGCACCGATGAACAGCTCCAAGAAGAGATCGATACGCTCCGCGATCTTGTCTCGCTGGCCGAGGACTTGCCGGTCGACTCCAAGGCCCAGAAGGTCAGGCGGTTCATCTCCCAACTACTTGAGGAGCAACCAGACGAGAAGCTTCTGTTGTTCACGGAGTACCGAGACACGCTCGACTACCTCCTCGAGTACGTGCAGGATGAGCCGTGGGCTGACGAGATTCTCGTCATTCACGGCGACGTAGACAAGGAGGAACGGACGCGGATCGAAGACGAGTTCAATCACGGCCAGTCGCGGCTCCTGTTCGCGACCGACGCAGCGAGTGAGGGGATCGACCTCCAGCACAGCTGCCACATTATGGCGAACTACGAACTGCCCTGGAACCCGAACCGCCTCGAACAACGGATCGGGCGCATCCACCGCTACGGACAGGAGGAGGAGGTCAAGGTCTGGAACTTCCTCTTTGATGACACTCGCGAGAGCGAGATCTTCGAGATGCTCCAAACCAAGGTCGAGGAGATTCGCTCCCGGCTCGGGAACACGGCGGACGTGCTGGGCATCCTCGACGACATCGACGTGGACTCGCTCATCATGGAGTCCATCGAGAACGACGAACCGCCGAGTGCGACCAAAGAGGAACTCGAGGAGATGATCGAAGAGCGTCAGCGAACGCTTGAGGAGTGGTACGAACGGAGCCTCGTCGATACGAGCACGTTCGACGCGGAGAGCCGCCGGCAGATTCAGGAAGTCGTCGACGAGTCGGAGGACGTCTACGGAAGCGAGGGAGACATCCGCGAATTCTTCGAGCGAGCAGTCGAAGCCTTCGGCGGAGAATTCGAGAAGCGCGGCACCAACCTCTATCAAGCCGAGCTGCCGGACGGGATCAATTCGCCCGGCCAAGACGCGACGTTCGGCCCGTTCACGTTCGACCGTGACTTCGCGATGGATCATGAGGACATCACCTACCTCGCTCCCGATACGGATGTCCTGCAGCGGCTCATGGCACGCGTATTGGAGGACGAGCGTGGGGAGGTCGGACTCAAACTCCTTCCGTTCGTCGACACACCGGGGATCACCTACAACTATCGCGTCGCGTTCGAGGACGGTACCGGCGACGTGATTCGCGAGGAGACCATACCCGTCTTCGTCGATGCTGCACAAGAGGACGCCCAGCAGGCGCTTGGCGAACGTGTCGTCGAGGGCGACTCGGTAGCAGCAAGGCCCGACGTCGACGACCTTCGGACGGTTCTCGACGCTCAATCCGACTTACGGACGGCTGCCGATCGGTATGTGAGCGTGCGGGTCAACGAGATCAAGAACCATCTTCAGGAGAAGCGTCACGAGGAGACCGCTCGGGAACTGGAGAATCTCGAGGAGTACGCACAGGCGGAACGAGAACGGATCGAGTCCTTCATTGAGGAGTACGAGCGCAAATCCGACGCTGGCTCGGATATGGACATCGCGATCCGTGGCCAACAGGAGCGTCTTGAACAGCTCGAAGAACGAATCGAGACACGTCGCCGTGAATTAGAGCGTCGAGAACGGATTATCTCACTGGCGCCCGAGGTTGAGAACTACTGTTTGACCCTCCCATTATGAGTATGTATGGAGCTTTACCTAGTGCCGAATCAAACGTGAATGGATAGATTCCTGCAGTACAGTGTCTCCAATCTAATCCTGGCAGTTCAGGTTTGACACGCCAATAGAGCAACTCCGATATCCCATTCCCTGACAAAACTGTCTCGCCAAGAGTGAAGTGAGATGGACCTCTTGTTGGGTAGTATTCGATGAATAATACGCTTCTAACTGGTTCCCAACATTCACATTTAGAACAAGCTGCTTTTGAACGGGCGGACCAGATGGCTGATGATTCTCTTGGCTCTGTCCTATATATAACGCGGAACGACGCTCGGCGGAGTATGGTCGAGGACAGCTGGGCCGCTTCACACGAACCCCTCCGTCTTCGTGCTGAGACGCTCGATGCGGTCGTTCGAGAGTGGTACGAAGATCTCCAGGGCCCGGTCCAACCCCTCTCCGGACAGTTGAATCGCCGGCTCGCAGAGTACGCGCTCGACAGAACAACAGCCGAAACAGATAGCGCTCTCGCCGGCGAACCCGCCTCAGCCGCTCTCGCGGATTCGTTTAGTAGTCGCTTCTCACTCTTCGACGACGCCGGCGTTGGGACTGCTGACGCGCTCGCAGCGGAATTCGAGGGCTCTGCTCTCGATGACCGTATTGCGACAGCCACCGTCGACGCCTACCGCCACTACCGGGACCTCCACGCCGACTACGTCGACGAGTGGGTCTGTACCCGGGGAGAGATGTTCGACGCCGTCGCGACGACAGAGAAGTCATTCTCGAGTCTCTCTCCGGAACTGGACGTCGTCGTCCTATCGGGGTATCACGAGTTCCGTCCTGTCGAACGCCGCTTTATTGAACGTCTCGTTGACGAACTTCCGGTGATCGCGCTGCTGCCGCTCCATCAGGATGGTCGGAGCGGAGTCGACACTGTTGCGGAGGACGCCTTGGAGGTCTACGAAGCACTTGACTTTGAGAGAGTGGAACTCGAGCCCGTCAACGAGTCCGGGCGGGCCTTCGGTACGATCACCGAGTCACTCTACCGCCCGGACCCCGACACCGTCCCTGTTCCAGACGGCCTCCGGTGGCGGGAACTCCCGACGCCCGAGCGCGAGATTCGCTTCGTCGCTCGCGAGCTCCGCACTGAGTTGGCTAATGGTCGCGATCCCGACGATCTGGCTGTCGTCGTCCCAGGGACGGAGGCCTATTCGGGGTACGTCGAGGACACGTTCGATACGTTCGACATTCCCCACGTCACGACAGCCGCATCACAGCTGAACCGGACGTTTACCGGAAGCGTCGTTCACGATCTGCTGAACCTGGCTGAACCTGACCCGCGTGCTGAGGATCTCACATCCTTGTTGGCGAATCCGCTGGTCGACGTCGTCGACGCCGACCAAGCCAACGCCGTCACAGCAGCTGCTCGCCGGCGCGACACCGTTTCTGTGTCGCCCCTGCTCGATGACGTCGACGGCGAGGTCGCGTCCTTGGTTGAGGATCTGCTGGCCACGCTGGAGACCCTCCGAACGGGCGACATCGAGGACGCAACCGAGACGCTCCGACGGCTGATGGACGACCGCTTCGACCTGGAGGCGGCGACGGAGGACTACGCCAGCGGCGCCGAGCAAGCCGTCGAACAGCGGGCCTACGACATCGTGGACGAGGTCCTCTCCTCGTTCGAGTCGCTGGCGGCGGTCAATAGTGACCTCTCTCCGCTGGCACTGTTCACCCGTGCGTTCGACGGTGTGCCGATCCGAGTTCCGCAGCGCGCCGCTGGTGGTCACGTCGAAGTGATGGGGTTGCTCGACGCCCGGATGCGTTCGTTCGAGAAGGTTTTCCTCGTGGGCCTGACGAGCGAGCACTTCCCGGTGACGCCGGAACGTCCGGCCTTCTTCGAGGAGATGACCGACGCCCACCCACGGTTCGACACTGGCGACGAGCGCCTCCGTGGCCGCTATCTCTTCGCGACACTCCTCGCGAACGTCGACGAGCTCACGATCACCACACCGGAGACAGGCGACGACGAATCCGCCGTCGTCCGGTCGCCGGTCCTCGACGAACTCCAGCGCGTGACCGGCATCGATCCCGAAGACGGCGTCGACGACCGCGTGGGCTCCCGGGAAGATCTCCAGCGGCGCATCGCTGCGACGGACGACAGGCGTGGGGCAGTCAGCCGCGCCGGCGACCGAGGTGACCTCTCCCCCGAGCAGACCAAGCGCACTGATCGAGGACTCCACTGTGCGGACAACAGGGGAACGGCTGGCCTCTCCGAACACGATGGCGTGTTAGAACCCGAGACAGTCGATGAGGTATACCCTCCGTCGGAGCGGGAACCCTACAGCGCGAGTCGAATCGAGCGATACGTCGAGTGTGGGTTCAAGTTCTACGCGGACAAGGTACTCGGAATCGAGGACCCCGACGACGTCGAAGTTGTCCCCACGCCCCTCGAAACCGGGTCGTACGTCCACGATGTCCTCGAACGATTCTTCGCGGATTTGCAGGACGAGACGGAGGATGGTATCGATCTCACGGACTTTGACCGGGACGACCTGGCGACGCACCTTCGCGAGATCGCCGTCGAGGAACTCCGGGGTGCTGACTTCGAGTACGACGGCCTGTTCTACGAACGCTGGAAGGCGGAGTTGTTCGCGGGCCTCACTGACGATGAGACAGCCCCGTACCAGATCGGGAGCAAGCCCCACAACGCGCCGGAACGAGGATTGCTCGCCACGTTCCTCGACAACGAACTCTCCCGGGATGGCGTCGCTCGCCCACACCTGTTCGAAGCCCCGTTCGGCGAGGGACTTCCCGATTCGGATGCTGGGCCGTTCACAGTTGAGCGCCCGGACGGCTCGACCGTCTCGATTCGTGGGTACATCGACCGCGTTGACGTGAGCCGGGACGGTGAGCAACCGACGCTCACGCTGTACGACTACAAGACTGGTCGAGCACCCTATATGACGAAGACGACCGGCGGCACGAAGTTCCAGCTCCCTATCTATCTACTCGCTGCCGCCGAGGTCGTCGACGGTGACCTATTCGAACAGGGCTCGCTCTCAGCGACGTACTACCAGGTGCGACCACCCAACGACCTCAAGGTTCCACGCGGGGTCGAATCGAAGTTCGATTCAGAGGTCGAACTCCGCCGTTTCCTGAACGATGTCGTTCCGGAGTGGCTGGGACAGATCGACGAGGCGATCGGCAACGGACGGTTCCATACGACGCTCTTGTCGGCCCGTGGTGCGAACTGCCGATACTGTGACTACCGACGGGCGTGCGATGTCCGCCACCACCGCAAGCGGGAGTTCGTCGACGAGGTTCACGAGGACGATGGTGCGTACGTCCCGCTCCGTGTTCGCGACGACGAGGACATCGAGGCGGTGATGAGCGATGACTGAGGACCCCGAGGAGATTCAGCTCACCGAGGAACAGGAGGACGCCCTCGTCCAAGGCCGGAACGTCTCGATCACTGCCGGTGCTGGGACGGGGAAGACGACAACGCTCACCGAGCGGTACGTGACGATCCTGGCCGAAAACCCGTCGCTCACGCCCGAAAACATCGTCACGATCACCTTCACGCGAAAGGCTGCTGCCGAACTGACCGAGCGCGTTCGGGAGGAGGTGTACGACCGCCTCGAGGCTGTCGACTCACCAGAGGCCTACAACCGCTGGCGTAACGTCCTTGACGACCTGGAGGACGGCTACGTCCACACCATTCACGCGTTCTGTACGCGGCTCTTGCGAGAACGGGCCGTTGAAGCTCCGGTCCCGCTCGGCTTCGACGTGCTCGACGAAGACGGCGCCGCGACACTCCAGCGCGAAGTCGTGACGGAGTTCCTTGAACGCAATCAGGACGATGACGATGTTGCGCTCCTTGCCCAGCTCTGGGGTCGCGACCAGTTGGTCGATGTACTCTCTGGATTACTCGATGAGCGCCCTCAGAGCGAGTCCGTCCTCGAGGCGTGGCGTGACGCCGACGTCGACGATTACGTCGATATCTGCTGGGAGGTCGTCTGCGATCTCGACGTTGCCGACGCTCGACAGACGCTGTACGCGGACGGACTCCTCGAGCAACTACGCACGGTCGCGGGCCGCGTCGACCGCGAGGGCGCTATCGCCGACGAGGACGGCCTTCGGGCCTACCGGACCCTCACCGAGGTCGCGACGACACTCCCTGACGGCCCCCAGGAAAGCGATCCCCGCGACTGCCAGCGGGCAATCCTCGAGCTATACGAGGCCTGTGAGAAGAAGAATGGCGGCCTGTACAGCAGTTCGGGGTACGTCGTCGGTGACCGGGACGATTGGGATGAGTATGGTGATGTCTACGACGATCTAAAGGACGCCATCGACGCGGTCATCGCGGCTGTCGAACCGCACGCGGATGCAGTCGAGACGACGCCGGGGGAACTGGAAGCGAATAGCGCTCACTACGCGCTCGCCCTGATGCGAGTCTTCGACGATGTCCTCGCAGCCTACACTGCCGAGAAGGACCGCCGCGATACGCTCGACTTTCCCGACGTGATCGAGACGACGCTCGAGTTCTTGCGAGCTAACGACGCCGTCACAGAGCGGCTACGAGAGCAGTTTGCGGCCGTGATGGTTGATGAGTTCCAGGACACGGACCCGCGCCAGTGGGAGTTAGTCAAACTCCTCACGGGCGTCGACGAGCAGACGGCGTCGAACGTCTTCTTGGTCGGCGATGAGAAACAGAGTATCTACGGGTTCCGTGGCGCCGACGTGACGACGTTTGGGGATGCGCGCAGAGAACTCCAGACCGTCAACGAAGCCCGTGGTGTCGACGACGTCCACGACAGCGAGGCCGAGAGTCCGACCGCGCTCGAACTCTCCGGGAACTTCCGGACACTGGACGAGCCGCTATCGTTCCTGAACGAGCTCTTCGAGTACCTGTTCCAGCCGGAGGGTGATAGCCACGAACCGTACGAAGCACCACCGCAGGAGTTGACCACGCAGCGCGACCGTGTCGAGGACATCGAGGGCCTGACCGGGAGCGTCGAGTATCTCGCTGTCCCCGACGACGCTGACACGTCGGCAGAGCTCTTCGGCGACGACCACCCGGTCGCCGAAGGCGCGCTCGACCACACCATCGAGGCTGAGGCGCAAGCGCTCGCTGCTCGATTGACACACCTGTTCGACGATCCGCCGCAAGTCCAAGACCCCGACACGGGTGTTCATCGGACCGCTACGCCGGACGACACGGCAATCCTCCTCCGCCGGCGAACCCATCTTGACCGGTATCAGCGCGCCCTTGAGGAGTACGACATCCCCTACACTGTCGTCGGTGGCGTCGGGTTCTACGATACGCCTGAGGTCCAGGCGCTCACGAACTTGCTTCGAGTACTCGGTGACCCGGAGGATGACGTCTCCCTCTATGGGGTGCTTCGGTCACCGCTGTTCGGATTCGCAGATGATCGCCTCGCGCCGGCGGTCGCAGAGGCCGATTCAGTGTGGGACGCGCTCGCCGAGACGGACGATCCACAGCTCGCGGACGCGTTTGACCTCCTTTCGATGTGGCGGACCCTCAGCGGGTGTGCGACGCCGTCCGAAGATGGTGTGCTCCCGTGGAACCGCCTGCTGTCCCGAGTGATCGACGATACCGGGTATCTGGCGAGCGTGAGTGCTGACGAACGCGGTCGACAAGCCGTTGCGAACGTCGAGAAGTTCCGTGACCAGGTCCGCACCTGGAGCGAGAACGGGGTTCATACCGCTGCGGGGTTGCTCCACCGGATCGACCGTCAAGCCGAGATCGACCCCCGTGAGGGGGAAGCAGATATTCCGGGTGACGCCGAGGGCGTTCGGATTATGACGATCCATTCAGCGAAGGGACTCGAGTTCCCAATCGTCACTGTCCCCGATCTCGGGAGTGACCTCAACTTCGGTCGCTCCGTGGACGACCACGGGTACGTTCGACTCGTGGACGGAACTGATGACGCGCCGCCGGTGCCGGCGGTCGGTGGACCGGATCCGGGCGATGCGTTCTCGATCGAGAAGACCGCCGTCCACGAGTACGCTGACCGACAGTCCCGTCCACAGGAGAGGGCGGAGTCGAAGCGGCTCCTCTACGTTGCGTGTACACGAACACGGGATCACCTCCTTCTCTGCGGCACACACGACATCGACGTCGACGAGGCCGGTGCAATCGAACTTGGCGAGCCTGCTGCCTTCGACGATGCAGACCGGTGGCGCGACTGGGTACAGCCAGCCCTCCTCGACGGAACCCTCGTCGCCGAGGCGATTCGGGAGGGCCAGGCTCGTGGCGAGATGGATTGGGCCAGTTATACCGTTCGCAGGCCGCCGCGCCCAGTGGACTGGCACTCCGAAGATGACGCTGTTGATCCAGCACCGGAGATATCGATTCCGTCACCGCCGTCGCTAGCGCCGGCGAAACGGATCGCGGCCACGACGCTCGTGAATGCGGTGGCAGACGCGTCTACAGACGGTCACAGTTACTCTCAACGAGATGAGTCGGCGGGTCTGAGCCCTACGACGTTCGGGACGGTCGTCCACCGGATCAACGAACTCCGACCGCCGAGAGATGAGTGGCCGACCCTGATCCACCGTTTGAGTCGAATGACCGGTGAGGAGCCGACAGAAGCAGATCTCCGTGATGCTGTCAACCATGCTGCTGATGCAGTCGAATTTGTGGACCACATCGAGTCCGGTGCCCAGCTTCAGGAAGTTCACGACGAGTACTCCGTTGTCGCCCGAATCGATGAGTCGCGGATTGTCGGTGATATTGACCGGCTGCTCGTTATGCCGGATGCCTTCCACATTATCGACTACAAGACCAACGATCTCTCAGCTACAACCTCGGATGAGCTTGCGGACCACTATCGACCGCAGATGCTTGCGTACGCTCTAGCACTACTCCAACACGACCGGACTCGTGACGTACGAGCTTCACTCCGGTTCACTGACGAAGGGGTAGATGAACGGTTCAATTGGGACTCGGAGCAGATTACGGAAATCGAATCTGAACTACGATCGATGGTGGATCTGGTAGATTAAGATTCCTTCTCGACAATACGATCGCTCGAGATTGCTTTGGAGGGCCCACTAGTGATGGGTGAGAAACGAATAGAACGAACAAAACGAGCGAAACGAATAGAGTGAGAAGAACGAACGAATTCCATTCAACGAGCGGAACGAACAGTTGGTTTTAACATCGTAGTAATCCTTTCACCGAGTGAAACGCCCTCACCGAACGCACCGAACGAAACGACCAAAACGAACGAAACGAACACAACGAGAGAAACGAAGATAATGACCGACACCAATACCGCACGAATCACGGTGGCGAATCAGAAGGGAGGCGCGGGGAAGACAACAGACGTCATTCATACTGGCGGCGCACTGTCCGCTCGAGGCCACGAGGTCCTCCTGGTCGATATCGACTACCACGGGGGGCTCACCTGTTCGCTGGGCTACGACGATCTGTACTACGATACCGACCGCACTACGCTGTTCGATGTTCTCGACTTCGACCAGATGGAGTCGGTGAACGACATCATCGTCGAGCACGAGGAATTCGACATCCTTCCCGCGAGTGAGAAACTCGCGAACAACAAAAACATCCAGACGCTGCTTGAGGCGCCGAAGAGTCGCGAGCGGTTGGAGATGGCTCTCGACGAACTCGAGAAGGACTACGACTACATCATCGTCGATACGCCGCCATCCCTGAACGTCCTCACCGACAACGCCCTCGTCGCGACCGGCAACGTCGTGATCCCCGTCATTCCCGAGAAGCTCAATGCCAACAGCCTCCAGATTTTCGCGAAGCAGCTGAGCTCTCTCGAACAGGCCTACGGAGACATCAATCGGCTCGCGATTGTCTGTAACCGTGTCGAGCAGAACGCCGAACACCGCGACACCATCGAGGAGATCAAGTCGGCATACTCTCTCCCCGTGTTCGAGATCCCGAAGCGGACCGACCTCTCCCAGTCGATTGGCAAGGGGGTGTCTGTCTTCGGCTTCGGTAAGGAGAACCAGCGCGTCGAGGATGCACGCGACCTGTTCAACGAGATCGCCGACCTATTCGACGAGACGTTTGAGAAGACCGCACCTGAGGAGGTGAAAGCATGAGCGACGGCTGGGGTGATGCTTCCGGTATCGAGGGCAACTACGAAGAGGAGGACGATGAGGCAGATTCCGGCGAAACGAGTGAGGTGAGTGAAACGGTGGAAACCAGTTCATCGACCGAAACGACCGAATCGACTTCAACGAGTGAAACGAACGAAACGAGCAAAACGAAGACGAACATCAAGGACGAGTGGAACGGGCGAACGATCTACATTCCCGACGATGTCCTCGACGAGATGGAGGATACCTACCTCGAGTCCCAGCTGAAGCTCCGCAAGGCGGGGCAGGACGAGTTCAAGAAGAACCGCCACTTCTACCCGCTACTCGTCCAGTTCGGTGTAGAAGCGCTCTCTGATGCGGATGCTGAGGAAATTCAGGCTCGGCTATCGGAACTCGGAGACGAATGACCTCGCTCAGAGCGAGGGCCGATATTTTGTATAGCGATATACGATATACATTTTCCTGTAGTGCCAAATTCCGGCGCTAAGAGACTCCAGATCCTCGAATTCTCCCGATGGACCGAATACAGCAAGTGGTCCTGATTACGCCAATAATCACGACCACTTTGAAGTACCCCGACGCCGTCGGTGAAGCACGAATGCTGCAACTGCCTCACGACGGCGCTTCCCCCAGGGTAGAGGCACCGAGACTGGGCCCACAGGACTTTGGAGGGCCGGTGGATGCCTGATCGAGCGCTTTCGACGCCGCTCGACGACAGCTTCGAACGCTACCTCCAAGACAAGGGGAAAGGCCGCGGGGGCGACGGCGGAAACTATCGACGAAACGCTGCACGCGAGCTCGAGCGGTTCGCGGAGTGGGCCGCCGGCGACCGCGGCGCCGACGACTGGACCGGGGTCGTCCCCGACGACGTCGACCGGGAGCCGACCTTTGACGATCTCGACGAACGCGTGTTCAGGGAGTACGCCCGGCATCTCGGTGGAGATCGGGGACTCAAGCAGAACACGGTACAAACCTATTACCGCTATATCTCTGCGTGGTGTGGCTGGTGCGTCAACGAAGGATATCTTGAGGCCCACTTCGCGCAGCGGGCGAGTGCGATGGCGCCGTTGCCGGAGGACGACGGCCGCAAGCCCGGTGACCAGCAGGCCTGGACGTCCGAACAGCGCCACACCCTCACCCGTCACGTCGACGAACGGGCCCGCGACGCCCTCAAGGCGTACACGACACTCCCGGAGGAAACTGACCCCCTTGACAAGCAGCGAGCGCGCTACGCGGCTCTGAAGGCGGCTCGTGACCGGGCTCTGGTGTTCGTCCTCGCGTACACCGCCGTTCGGGTCGGGGAACTCCTCCGGGACCCGAACGACCCGCGCCGGCGCGGCGTCCGCTGGGAGGACCTCTCGCTCGACGACGGGAGCATGGACGTTTACCGGAAGAAACAGCAGTGGGACGCCGCCAGTCTCCCCGACCCGGCGATCTCGCCGCTGCGGAGCTACCGCCAGCTGATGGACCCGCCGACAGAACGATGGCCGGTGTTTCCGACGTTCGACCAACGGACGCTCGCAGGGCTCATCCAGAATGAGCTAGCTGATCGAGGGGAACGCCCGGAAGCAATTACTGAACGCCGTGAGGAGTAC
>Ga0306881_100290_pt1 | contig 13660 bp, 18 predicted proteins | sample AntDeeMetageno51_FD_190437 | JGI IMG/M metagenome (GOLD analysis project Ga0306881, IMG submission 190437) | Saline lake microbial communities from Deep lake, Antarctica - Metagenome #51 (v2) (version 2) | ecosystem: Environmental > Aquatic > Non-marine Saline and Alkaline > Saline | place...
GCAGATCGCCTCTTGCCCGATGATTGGTTTTTTGCTTTCTCGTTTCATGGTTTTTACCTTCTTTTGCTAGGGCCGTGTGCTTATGTCTAGTTACTATATTATACAAATATAGAAAGGTCAACTGCTTTTCTTAGGCTTTTTCCAGCTCGCTCGTATGCCGTGCTCAAGCTGCGCCTGCGCGTCCGCGCAACCCCATGCCACCATGCATTTGTAGCCCTCGGCAATCCGTGCCTCGCCAAACGCGCGCTGCTCTTTGCTTAGCCGTCCGCCGTCCGCGCGCTTGAATTCGATCCAGGTAAAGCGTGCTGGTAAAAACAGATCCCAGACGCCGGCCGTCATGCCTTCCAGTAGCAGCCGGCCGCGCTCCGCCTTGCCGCGGCGGCCGGCGTTCGGTATGCCGATGATCTGATCTGGCTGCGTCTTGCGCCACCACGAAACGAAATCGCGCTGCTCTACGTGCTCAGAACGGCACGCACCCGTCGTACTCGGGGCAGTCGTTTTCTTGCTCGATATAGTCTTGCGGCGGGCTGGCTTCGAATATCTCACAGTGTCCCTCGTCATCCAGATTGAAACAGGTAGCGCAGCACCTAAGCTGGCGCGCGGGTTGCGGCATCTGCCGGGCTTTTGCTTTCAAAATGTAGTTCTGCGACTCGCTCATATTTTCCATCCGGCTTTATCCTGATAAACGTAGGCTGCGGCAAGCCAGGCGCCATTGCCAGCAGATCGTCGGTAGTGCGCGGGCACGTCACGCCCCATGCCGAAAGCTTAGCCGCGGCCATTTGGGTGGCTCGGCCGCCGTGCTCGGGGCACAGCCAGTCCTTGTGCGTCTTCAATCCGCAATGGTACTCCACGCGCACACTGTCCGGTTTGCCGGGCTTCTTGTGGCGCTTGTAATCAACCCCACGCACTGCCACCCATTGCGGCTTGCGCTGGCTGGCCAGTACCGCGCCGTCATAGGCTTCGGCCTCATGGTTGGGCCCGTTGTCCGGGAACTCATAGCCACAGTCAGGGCACGCCTTGGCGGACAGGTGCACCACCGAAAAGCAGGATGGACACGCCTTCGCCGGGGCATCGCCGGGCTTGTCGCCAGGTGTCTTCGGCGCTGTCATGTTGATTTGGTCTATCGGGCCATGGCGCTCCACGTTCCCCCCATAGTCCAGCAGCAGCGCGTTGTCTTTGCCGGGATGCGTGCGCATGATGCGCCCCACTACCTGCACATATTTGGCCACGCTGGCCGTGGCAAACAGCAAGGCGCACAGGTCGCAGATCGGCGCATTAAAGCCGATCGTTAACACGTCGATATTGATCAGGCACCGCAGGCCGCCGGCGCGAAATAGCTCGATGGTGTCGGCACGCTCGCCCTTGGGCGTTTGGCCGGTAATGATGCGCGCGTCGATACCGCGCTCTTGCATCGCCCGCTGAATATGCTCGGCATGCTCGACGCCGGTGGCATACACTAGCCACGCACGGCGGTTGTGGCCGTACTCTATGATTTCGTCACAGGCGGACTCCACCAGGCCGCCGGAGTCCATGGCCTCGAAAACTTCGGCGCTGATAAATTCGCCATACCGCTTGTGCAGGCCGTCAGTGTCGGCCACGTCGGCGCCACGCTTGCTGACGACTTCGCACAGATAGCCCTTGTCAATCAGTGTTTGTACGTCGATGTCATAGGTGATTTTGTCGAATAGCGCGCCCTTGCCTTGGTCAAGCCGGCCACTGTCCAGCCGGTACGGGCTGGCGGTATAGCCGACGAATCGGCACTGCGGGTTCATCAGCTTGAGCGTCTCCACAGTCTTGCCGTACATGGTTTGCGTCTTGCGGGGGAGCAAATGGCACTCATCGATGATGCAAATATCAAACGGCTCCAGCTCATGTATCCGCCGGTGCACCGTCTGGATGCCAGCAAACAACACGTCGGCGTAGCGATCCTTGCGGCCCACACTGGCGCTGTAAAAACCTGTCGGCGCCTCGGGCCACACGCGGCGCAGCTCGGCTTCATTCTGCTCCAGGATCTCGGCGCGGTGCGTCAGTATCAGCACGCGCGCGGCGTAGTCTTGGCATAGCTGGCGCGTGAGTTCGGCGACAAGCAGCGACTTGCCGGCGCCGCAGGGCGCCACGATTAGCGGGTTGCCTTTGTCGGTGCACCAGTAGTCCCAGATGCTGGCGAGTGCGGCGGCTTGGTAATCGCGTAGTTTAATCATGGGTGGCCGCCGGCTCGTGGCTAAGTTCCTGCAACTCCGCACCCATACCCATGCGCAACGCTTCCATATCGTCACTCAGCGGCAACGCGGCGGCGTGCTCTATCTCGCGGGACGTGTAGCTGTGCCGGCCGTATGGGCCGTTGCGGAATGTGGCGCCTGGCCGGCCGCCGGCAGTGGTGGTGGCTTGGTACTCCACAAAATCATCCCCCGCATCGACGGCCTTGCCAATCCCTACCAGCCCCGGCCGGTACAGGTGGTCGCCGCACCCCGCGCGCTGCGTGGCTTCGTCTAGCGTCGTGTCATGCTTGGCGCAGTGCCACGTGCCGTCACGCTGTGCTGTGCTGTGCAGGCAGGTGCGGCAGTTGACTTCGGCGTTACCCCCTGTATGGCATAGCGCGTGCATGGGACACATTTTGCACTGATACCACGCCGGATCGTCGCTGATTTTCTGCGTGTCGCTGGCGTCTTCGCTGAATATTATGCGCTCGGCGCGATCCATGTAGCGCTCGGCTGTCTTTTTTATATATGTCGCGCGCTCCATGTATAGATCATCGGTATTTTTATTCACGATCAGGTACAGCGCGCGCTCCATGCCGGACAAGTGCATGCCAATCTGCATCTGTACATAGTGCTGCGGCTTGTCTTTCTCGACGCCTTTTTTCTTGGTGCCCGCGAAAGATTTGTCATTTGCGGTCTTGAATTCCAGGACATGCCAGGCGCTAGATTCCGGGATGCCTTGCGTGCAGCCGTCCAGGCTGATGCCGAAATGGCCGCCGAATGCGGGGAAACTGAATTGCCGCCCGCTTGCCGGGTCAACGTCATACACCTTGGCGCCAGTGGCGCGCAAGTCTGCCACCAGGCGTGGCTCCTCGTGATTGCCATGGTCGAATAGCCGCAGCTTGCGGCCGTCGTGTTCTTCATGGCCAGCCCAGTGGAATTGCAGCCATAAGTAGCGCGTACAGTGGTGACCAATCTGGCTGCCGCCAAGGTGCATGCGGTGGGCCGGCTCACGATTGGCGACGTAGGACTCGTAGATGCGTTGGACGGTTTGGGTGGGTAGGTGTTTTGTTATGTCGGTCATTTGATATACCTGCTTTTTTTAGAAATAGGGCCGCTCTCACCGGCCCTATACCACTCGGCCTACTTTTCCCAGGGCTTCTTGGCAGGCGCGGCCGCGGCCGGGCTGGCAGCAGGCGTACTGGCAGCCGGGGCCGCCAAGCTTCCGTCGGCGGGCTCGTAGCCCTTGATATCGTTGCTGGCCTCGTAGTCACCCTTGGCCGGGCGAATCGCCACTTTTGCGCGTAGCGGCTTGTCGTGCAGGTCGCTGGAGTCCTCCGGCGACATGACGCCGACAGCACGGCAGATGGCGGACAGCGTGCGTTGTGCGATATCGACGGCGGTCTGGTTCGGGTTGTCCAGGTTCAGGCGCTCAAACAGCACGCGGTTATTGTATTCCCCGTCGATAACATCCAGGCGCAGTTGCAGGTATTTGCCTGTACCTGCCTTGGTGTCCTTCATTTCGCTGTCAACGATCATGACGTTGTACCAGCCGGCCGGGATGGGATCGAATCCAGTTTGCGGCTCGACGTCTGCGGCGTTGAATCCTGTGAGGTTGCTCATGGTGTTTTCCTTTGGTTGGTGGTGCGGTGTTTATTCGGTGGTGGGTGCGGTGGCCTGGTAAAACGGCACATGCTCGGCAAACGCGCCCCATTCAAGCGGCACTGTGTCCGGCATGCTGTAGCGGTTTTTGGCAATGACGGCTGGGGTTTCGGATACCTGCAACTGGCGCTTGCCTTTCGTGACGGCCTTGTTCTTGGCCTCTTCGGACTTCTTGACGTGTACCGGCGTGTTGGCAAAGCCGATCACGTCCGCCTGTTCTACCATGAGCGCGAACGCCCGCTTGTGGAGCTTGATCTGATACCGGTCGTATGGGTCAGCGTCCGGCGCGTCATATCGGACAATTGCGCTATGCGCAATCAGGATTGGCGTTATTCCTTTGTGTGAAAGCGCCTTGCAAGCGCTCATAACGTCATTCCAGTAGTCCATGGCTAGAATGTAGCCCTTGCCATAGCCGATTTCCTCATGGTTTTTCACCCCCGCATCGCGGGCAACTTGTGCCCAGATCAGCGGCTCCAATGCTGACAGGCTGTCGATAACAACAGACTGGTACCCGTGGCCGTCATCGAACAGCGACGCCAGCGCGTCGATAACGTCCTGGTAGGTTTCCGCCGGCGGGAAGGCGTCCACGTCCAATGCGCCCAGGCCGTCCTCGGCGCGGATCACAATGGGGTTAGGCGCATGCGCGGCGAAGTAGGTTTTACCCGCGCCTGGCGGGCCGTGCACTACAATAAGCGGTGCGCGGCTGATGGTGTTGCGTTTGATGCTGTCTAGTGAGATAGACATTATTTTGCTCCTTTAATGGGCGCCACAGACACGCCCGGCTTGCCGGGCTTAACCGTCACGGCATCAGCAACGGCCGCATAAACATCCGGTTCGTTGTCCTGCAGGTAGCGAAGGCCGCCGACATCCAGTGTCGGCTGGTAGCTAATCGGCCGCAGCGCTTCGGGGATGCTGTGCTCAATCTCGCGCCACTTGTCGGCGTCGAGCGTGCGGGTCATGCGGCCTGTGACGGTAATCCTGCAATCGCCTGCGGCGTGGCGTCTGGCTCCTTCGTCGCGGACTCCGGTATGCTCGATGATGTCCTGTTCAATAAGTATGCGGGCGTCGCGGGCGGCGTTTTCGTCTGCCTTGGCAGCCTGCCATTTGTGGGCTAGTTGGGTTAGGTTGGTCATTTGTTTTGCTCGGTTGATGTGTTGACTGAGCGTGTAATGTAATGCAGAATGCATGGCATGTCAACAACCCAGAGAGAGAAAACATGATGAACCTTGAGCAAGTAAGAGAAGCGCTAGCAGACCGAAACGCGCGGGAGGTGTCCCGTCGCTGCGGTGTACATGAGGCAACCATACGGCGCATCAAGAACGGCACGGCGCAGAATCCCAGCTTCGGCGTGATGACGATATTGATTGAATACCTAGAAGGGAGCAAGTAATGCATATTGAAATGAAATGGCCCGTTCCCCGCGAACGCGGGGATGAACCGTATCCCGTGCCAGCCGCAATGCCTGCTAGCACCCGTTCCCCGCGAACGCGGGGATGAACCAGGTTGCTCATGGTGTTTTCCTTTGGTTGGTGGTCCGTTCCCCGCGAACGCGGGGATGAACCGAATACGAGGCCATGCAGCAGCGGGGCAGCTTTCCGTTCCCCGCGAACGCGGGGATGAACCGAAATACGCCGATATTGCCATTACGAAATATGGCCGTTCCCCGCGAACGCGGGGATGAACCGCATACCCATTGGATCAAGGCCCGCTAGAAAAGGACGGATTCATCCTATATCACAGCGGACAAGAGGCAGTGACTACATGACACCCCAAGACTACATAACCCACGGCTGGGCGCTCTGCGCCATCCCCGCTAACAGCAAGGCGCCGCGCGGTAGTGGCTGGCAGCAGGCCGGCGCTGCGGCCGCCGAGTGCACCGCCAACATGGGCGTGGTACACGGCCTGTCCGGCACGTGCGCGATCGACATTGATGATATGGCTTGCGCACGTGACGCCCTGGCCGCGGTCGCCGTGGATCTGGACGCGCTACTAGCAGCGCCGGATGCCGTGCAGATCAGCAGCGGGCGCGAGAACCGCGCGAAGCTGCTGTATTCCGCGCCGGCCGGCTGGCCGAACAAGCGCCACGCTCTCACGTGGCCAGATACCGGCTGCGTGCTGGAGCTGCGCGCGGGTGCGACGCAGGACGTGTTGCCACCCTCAGTACACCCAGACACTGGCGCGCCTTATGAGTGGATAGGCGACTGGCGCGCACTGCCGGAGCTGCCGGACGCGCTGGCTAAAATCTGGCGGGAGTGGGGCTTAGCGAAGGAAGCCATGCAGGCGGCCTGCCCATGGGCCAAGGCACAGCCGGCGCGTGTGCCGCAAGGCGTGACGGCCAGGACATACAGCCCGCCCGCGGGGGGCGGCGATGTGATTGGCACATTCAACCGTGCCTATTCGCCAGGCGATAGCTTGGTCGCAAACGGCTACCGTGCCGCGGGCACGCGCTGGATGGCGCCTGACAGCAGCACGGGCATTCCAGGCGTTGTTCGGCTGCCTGACAGCGACCGCATATACAGCCACCATGGCAGCGACCCACTCAGCGACGGCTTCAGCCATGACGCGTTTAGTGTGTACTGCCAGGTGGAATGCAACGGCAATGTGTCCGCGGCCGTGGCCACCGCGGCGGATATGCTGGGGCTAGAGACGCCGCCGCTAAGCGCTGAGGATCAGCGTATTGTGGATGGGGTGATGGGGCGTGTGGCGCCTAGCAATGTGATCGACATTAAGGCCAAGGCGCCGAAGGAGCCCGTAAAAGAGACGCCGCCAGATCCAGGCCCCATACCGGTAAACATGCTGAAAACCGCTGAGCAATGGCTGAAAGATCAGGTGCACTCATACAAGCACGATGCAGTGCGACAGGTGGTGCTTTCGTTTGCCGGCGCCACGACAGCACGTCGCTATGTGACCCGGCAAGGCCAGCCTACAACTACTTTTTTCGGTGTCTGCGATAGTAGCGTGGCTGGCATGCGGCCGATGAAGGGCGCAATTTTAGGGCTTACTAAAGCTATCGGCGACCGTCATTCAATGCGTGGCGGCAAGCTATCATCCGATTATCTGGTATATAGGGCGCTGCTCAGGTGTCCGCGCTTGTACTGGATAACGGACGAATACGGCTATGCCGTACAAACCGCGCGCAAGCAGCAGAATGGCGCGCAGGAGTCGGCGCTTGCTGTGTTGCATGATTGCTATACGGGATCGACGCTTTATATCGACCCGGATACGGCAGTAAGTGGCAACAAGGAGCGCCGCTGGGATGAGTGCGATATTTATCACCCGACCGTCACGATGATGTCCCTTCTATCCCATGATCACCTGTCGGCGCTGGCACAGCGCAGCGAGTACGGCCGCGGCACGCTGCAGCAGACGTTGATGGTTATCCCCAGCGAGGATGCAAAACTTAGCGATGGGCATAGGCCCGAGATACCGGCGGCATTGATCGAGCACGCCAAGAGCGTGCGGTCAGTGCCTGGCATTGCGGGTGCTGAACAGACGGCTACCATGCCGCCGCAGATGACGACGGTTAGCGAAGGCGACAACGTGCATGAGATATATGAACACGCACGCGCGCGGATGATTAGGTATATGGATACGCCAGAGCGCCAGGCGTGGCGGGGCATGGTGCATGGCTACATGCAATCCGTGCGGCGCATGGCGTGCAGCCTGGCGGCTTGGGATGAGCCGGAGCGTCCGTGTGTCACTGCCGAAATCGCGGGCTGGTGCGGACTATGGGCCGAGCGGTGCTTGATGCAGATCGTGCCGCGGCTGGAGGTGACGGCGCTGGATCATGATGGGCCTGATGTTTTTCAGCGTGTCCTTGAGGTGCTGTTTACACGCGGCAAGAACATGACTGCAAGAGAAATCGCCAAGACTTGCAGGCCGTTTCAGTCTCTGACGCAAGCCGAACGTGACGAGTTGCTAACCCGCATGGCAGATGACGGCTATGTCATTGCGACAAAGACCAGCCAGTCGATTAAATACATGGCGGCCAAGCAATGAATAAGGCATTGCGTACGGCGGCTGTCGGTGGTATAACTGGACGCATGAGCGAAAACACGTCAAATAACCTATTGAATTGCATGGCTAACGTGCAAAAGGTGCCGACAGGTGCCGACAGGTGCCGACAGGGGGTGTCGGCACCTAATTTTTTAGCAGAATCAGCAGCATACTAAGGGTGCCGACGCCGCCGACACTTATATGTATATAGAGTATATAAGGGTGTCGGCACCCCACCGTCGGCACCTTTGATTAAAGCATTGATGTATAAAAGAAAAAAGGTGCCGACACCCCCTAAAAATGCCGCCGGCACCGTCGGCACCTTAGAAAAATGATTGCCCCAACGCCGTAACTACGGCACAATAAACCAACGGCTGTGGTGGCCCTAAGATATTCAGTGATAAACAAAAGTCTGTCGTTCTTCCCGAGGTGTATCACTGCACCGCCACCACCGGGTAGGACGACAGACTTTTTTTTGGGATTACATATGACACTCACCCCCCAGCAACAAACAGCCGCATCGGCTATTTTACAATGCCTGTCAGGCGAAACAGACCACACCCACACAGTCTTGGCCGGACACGCCGGCACAGGCAAGACCTACACCGTGGGCCACATAGTCCAGGCGCTAGTAGACAAGGGTTATAGCATCCACCTTGCGGCCCACGCACACACGGCAGTCGCACAGCTACGCGCGGCCCTACCTGCCGACACGCGCGCCGCTGTGTGCTGCTCAACCATCTTCAGCGCCCTAGGGTGGCGATTCAGCGCCAAAAGCCAGGCGGCGGTTGAGTCAGGCGCGCACAGGCTGTCTGGCGTGGACGTGGTGGTGGTGGATGAGTCATCCATGGTTGACGACCGCATGTTTGATTCGTTTTTCAGCCTGGCAGCGCGTTGCGGCCTGCGTATGCTTTGGGTAGGAGACCCTGCCCAGTTACCACCTGTCGATCCCGGAAACCATAAGGCCCGCTCGCCAGTATTCGCGCGGGTACAGGATCAGCACCGGCTGAGTGAAGTGGTACGCCAGGCCGAGGGTAGCCCAATCATCCGTGCGTCGATGTACGTGCGCGAGTGTTTGGAGGCCGGCACTAAGCCGGACGTGGGCGAGCTGGCCGAGCGTGCTGGCGACGCTGCCGACGGCAGTAGTGCTGTGTCTATCGCCACGGGTGGCGTGGCCGCCGTCGCGGACTACACGCAAAGCGCTGTGCGTGCCAGGCTAGACGCACGCGCAATCGCGTTCCGCAACAAGACCGTGGACGCCATAGGCCGCATGGTGGCCGCGGCACTACACCCGCAAGGCGCGCATCGGCTAGTGGCTGGCGACCCCGTTACATTCGGCGCGCGGTACGGCGAGAGAGTGCCGACGAATAGCAACGCGCGCGTTGCGGCTGTGAGTGACGGCACTGCAAAGCACGGCGTGGCGGTTCTTGACTGCCTAACCGTAGGGCTGGATCTGGATGGTGGCGAGCGGGTTGATGTGTATACCCCCGCCAAAGCCGACGACCTACGCCGCGTTGTGGGCGCGCTCAAAAGCACGCACGCCCGCGACAAGCGGCTGGAAAAAGCGTGTAGCGATAAAGGCGACACGCATGGCGCTAGCCTGGCGCGTACCGGCTACCAGGATGCGGGGGCGATGATCCAGCAGATACAGGATGAGTATGCGGATCTGCGCTTGCTGTACAGCATGACGGCACACAAGGCTCAGGGCGGCACTTTTGACGTGGCCATAATTGACTGGCGCGACATGCAGTCGTGCTCGTCAATCGAGACGATGTGTCGCCTACTCTATGTAGCTGTCACACGCCCGGCAAAATATCTGGTGATTGTCGCGTGACAGGCTTGCATTGTTCCCCTATTGGTGTATTATAGGAACTAGAGATAAGGACAAAGCAACCGGACAATCTGATGAACATAACCCCGCTACATGCAGTCACCGACACCAACAAGCTCGCGACAATCGCTGACGACATGAAGAAAAACGGATGGACTGGCAACCCAGTATTGATTGACGACGATGAGAGCAACGAGCCCAAGGCATTGACTGGATCGCACCGCATTGCTGCCGCGGCTATTGCCGGGATCGATGTGGAGCATTACAGCCTAGCCGAGACGGACATTGACCTCGGCGCGATTTTTTTCGACTGCAACGACGATGACGACATTCTCGAAGTCATCGAGGCGGGTAGCGACGAAGAGGCTATTCGCATCATGAGCGAAGAGGTTGAGTCCAACTAAAATTTATTCCATCTTATAAAACAACCGGAGACAGAAATGAGCGATCGCGAAGTGCATATCGAACATCCGGCCATGCCCGACGAAAGCCTGTGCGGCTATACCATGGGCCGTGGCTGCCGTGTCGCACAGGAGGGCCAGAGCGTGACATGCGAGGCATGCCGGGCCGTGGTGCGTTTCTGCCGAGCGGTGCGAATTGGCGAATGTCTGGTTGAGACACGGGAGCGCTATCAGCGAGCCAAGCGCCAGAGCGTGACATGCACACCACGCCATACGACCAAAGTCTTATAAATATTGCTCTGAAACGCTTGACTATGGGTAACCCAGATGATATAGTGTACACACACTAAGGAATTCGCCAAGGCAAACGGAGAATATTATGAAATCTGCTGTAATTTACGATAAACCGGAGAGCACCATGAGCAATTATTACGTAATCAGTACCGACTACAACGGACCGAACGCTGCCGAGCATCTGAACAGCAACACAATAGAGATACGAAACGAGCCAATGCGCGGCAACAGCGGCGACCGACCAGAAATAACAGACGGCTGGTGTGGCACGACGAATGACTGGTCGGTTTATGCCCATGGTGAATATGAAACGCTCGAAGCGGCTCGCGCTGCGCTGCACCAGATTGAGCCGGCAACACGCCCTGATACCAGCGGCCTACACTGTGATGAAGCGACATATGAATCTTTTCTCGTCGGAGCGTATGACCTGCAGTCAGAAAACGAGGTGGGCGACTGGCTGTACGACGGGATGAGTGAAAGTGTGACTGCCGAAACGACAGACGCCCAACTCGCTGAATTGGCCGGTGATTTCGAGCTCATCGCGAATGAGGAGGGTATGGGGCTTAACGACGAGGCGATCGGCATTCTGTGTAAATACCGCGACGAGCTACGCGAAGATGTCTAAACGCAGCCAGGCGCAGCGGGCCGCAGAGGCCCGCTACGAAGCCATGCGCGAAGCGCTCACCGACCGCCGGTATGAAGTCAAGAAAGCGCGCGGCCCGGGTCGACCGTATATACAATACGGCTACCCGCTGAAACGGTACAGGCAGCACCTAGGAGCACATCATGACTACTTTTCTACAGAAAGCAGCAACCACGCCCAAGCCGAGCAAGAAGGACGCGGCAGCCTCAATACAATCGCTCGTTCAGCATCTGAACGTTAGGGGCGACAACGATTTCGAGACGTTCGCGGCACTGGCCGGGCTGTATGCGCATTTCCTACCGCCGGCTCCCAAGGGACTAAAAAAGGCGTCAACCGATCACTTCGCGTGGGTCGCCATGGCCGTCGACCCGAAAGAGTGCCGCAAATACCTGCGGTATGTGTTTGCCGATGGGGCGCGCATCATCGGAACAGATGGGTGCGCTTTACATATTGCGCCCGATGAGCGCCCCGCGGGCTATTATTGCCTATCGTCTGCGCAGCTGCTCTGGGCGGTAGGCGATACACAGGCTGTGGGTTATCCAGGCCGATTTCCCGACGTTGACAGGATACTTGCACACAATGAGGGCAAATCGGTAGACGTGGACACGCTAGTAGAAACGCAGACCCGAGAGCTCAAAAAAGGCCTGAGCATTAACATCGCTGCACAAGGCGCAAGCTGGGACGTCAACAGCCGATACCTTGAGCCGGCGCGCGCGCCGATGCAAGCGGGGGATCGTGTGATAATCACCCGCCATGTGCTGCGGTTTGAAATGCAGGCATTCGGCGGCTGTACCGCGATCGTGAATGGTCTCAGCTAACCAGAAGAAAGGTGTTTAATTCTAAACTCAGACGCGGCATGATGAACTTACTAGAGCGAATCACCCCCAGAACCGGAGAAAATCATGAGCAACATAGAAATCATCCACACCACTGACGATCAGGAATACGTAATTGAGCGCGAGTTTAACCGCGCCGAAGATGCGTCGGGTTTCCTTGACGAGCACGAAAAGCTAGTGCCGGCTGTCGATAAATACTGGGTCTATAGCCGTAAACCGCAGCCTGCATTCCCGCGCTACCTCGGCAGTTTCGAAAATTTTGAGGGCGCGCTTGATTACCTAAACAAGTTTCAGGCGGCTTAAATTGACCGAACGCAGCAAAGCGCAGCGGGCCGCAGAGGCCCGCTACGACGCCAAACGCAGGTCGCGACCTACGGTGCTGCTCCGGCTAACCGACGCGCAGTCGGAATGGATTGAGCAACAGCGACAAGCCGGAGACAGTCGCGCGCATACGGTGGCGCGGCTATCCGGCCTGAGCGCTATCACTCACTAGGAGAAAAACCATAGAACTAACCCTAAATTTGACCCAGCACGAAACCACCGCCGAGCAGTCCTATGCAGGCGTGCGCGTCACCGCCGATCCAAGGCCGAGCGTCGCGCGACATTTTTGATGGTGCCGAGCTATGCCGTGACGTGCCCAACGGTTGTAACGCTCACACGCATTGCGCCGCGCGCATTGGATGGCGACAACCTGCAGGCCAGCTTCAAAAATTGCCGTGATGCCGTGGCCGACCGCATGGACATAGACGACGCCGACCCGCGCGTGACCTGGCGCTATGCCCAGGAGAAGGGCGTGCCGAAGGAGTACGCAGTGCGTATTGAGATCGAGAAATCAAACGATAGCGAGGGTAGCAATCATGGCCGATGATGCGGATCGAGCACAGAGTGCCATGGAGCGCGCGATGCGGCAGACGCTGGAAGAAATACGCCGGCAGTCGCAGGAAGAATCCCGCCGGCCTGAATGTGCCACCGCCGACGAATGTGACGAGTGTGGAGAGTTAATCCCGTCAGCGCGCCAAGTTGCATTACCGGGATGCAGACTTTGCATTTCATGCGCCGAAGTTTTCGAGCGTCGGGCGCGAGGATATCGGAAATGAGCCGCGCCTATAACGGACTCACAACCATGCAGGAAACCGTGCTCATCGAACTGGCCCGCAAGCCCGGCCAATGGGTCGAGTTTGAGCCGCGGTACCTGCCAACGGTTCGCAGCCTATTGCGGCGCGGAACGGTGCAGTGCATCTGCAGGCCGGAATCGCTGCGCGCAAGGCTGGCGCTATGACGAACGTAGCCCTCAGCTGGCCATCCATGGAAGGCGTTGACATGACATCGCCGGCAGAGATAGAAAAAGCTGCCGAATTCGTCGCCAGCGAGCCGACGCAAGAACGGCGGCACAATGCGCTGTTTGATCTGGGAGGGAAACACTCGGCGCACGTATACCATCTGATAAAAAAACGAGCGAAACAGATCTACAAATCGAGGTCGCGTCGATGAGTGCGTTACTGATTCGCGCATACGACCAATGCCTGAAAAATATTTCGTGATTGTCGCGTGACAGGCTTGCATTGTTCCCCTATTGGTGTATTATAGGAACTAGAGATAAGGACAAAGCAACGGAGATCGAAATGAAAACCATCGAACTTGATAGCCGCCCAATAACTGGAACTGCAAACAACAATAGTTTTTATGTTGAGTCTGAGTCGGGAAAATATCCGATCGGGTCAACGTTGAACTGGACAACTCAAAAAGGCGGCGGCCGCCGGGGCCCAGCTAGGACTCTCAGCCACACAATGATTGTCTCA
>Ga0306881_100321_pt1 | contig 12647 bp, 15 predicted proteins | sample AntDeeMetageno51_FD_190437 | JGI IMG/M metagenome (GOLD analysis project Ga0306881, IMG submission 190437) | Saline lake microbial communities from Deep lake, Antarctica - Metagenome #51 (v2) (version 2) | ecosystem: Environmental > Aquatic > Non-marine Saline and Alkaline > Saline | place...
GCGTCTGCGCTCATCGGTCCACCTCCGAGTCGGCCATCGCGTCAGGATTGAGCCGTGGTGCGCCGTCGGAAACTTCCGGAGCGCTCACCACAGACCTGAGAACCTGGAGGGCTAGCCCGTGGTTCCGCCCGGGAGTGACGAGTCCGGACTGCTGGTCCCAGGTGATGATGTCGAGAGACTCGAGAACACCGAGATGGGTCTGATACAGGCAGACGTAGACGGACTTGCGGAGTTTGTGGTCGGCATCGGAGTCGGGCGACTCCGCCCGAGCCAGCATGGTTGCGAGCTCGCTGAGGGTCCGGTCCTCGTCGGCGATGGCGCGGATGACGCACTGGCGTCGTTCGTTCTCGAGGACGCCGAACAGGTCGGCGGCATCGATGGTTTCGCTGTCGGTTCGGTCGTTATGGGTCGAATAACTAACGTCGGTGGGGTTCTGAGAACTCAATGGTCTTGTTCAGGCCGGAGGTGACCCTCTCCGAGGGTGGTCTGCGAACTGTGCGAGGCCGTATCCCGCACGTCGACGCCCTGAACTTTGGACAGTTGGGGCGCGTTGGCGTGGGACAGGTCACGACGGACCGTCAGTGCGGGACTTTCAAGCCCGCGCGGTGTGTCGTATCGCATAGCGGTTCAACAGGCAACCCCGCTTGGTGTCGGACGTGAGTCAACACGTCCGGCCCTCTTTTTCGCGGAGCCGAGTCCACCAGCGCAGCGTCGCCTGTCTTCAGCATACTGTCCGGTCACCATAAAGTTTGTCACTAACTTAGGACAATCCGTCGTTAACTGCGCCATTCGGCGCGAAATAGTTACATTACTGGCTATTCGACGTAAATATGGGCAATGCACATGGATAACGACTCGATGAGCAAAGAGGACCGGAGAGAGGTGATTCTGCAGTTCATGGCAGATACTGGCTTGGCTCTCCCTCCTGCTCCTCTTTACTACAACATGAAGGAGGAGATGTTCGTGACCTTTTCCAAGCGAACGATGCAGCGTCTTTTGAAGGAAATGAGGGGCGAGGGGCTGGTTTGTAAAATTGAGCAGGGCGATGGATACTGGAAAGTCACGGACGAAGGCAGAGAGTACCTCCAGAACGCCGATGACGGAAGAACGTAGTTCTATTCTTCGCAGACTTTCTCGCGCACTTCGTCGGCGAGCGAGCCGTGACCGTCCATCGCTTCCATGTCTGCTTCCAGCCGGTCGAGTCGCTTTCGGACCCGACTGATGGTCTGGTAGCGGTAGGAGTCGGACACGTCCGCGTCTCCGGCGACTATCTCGCGCTCTCGCTCGGTAAGTAACGCTCGGCGTTCGGCCATATTCTCCGTTTGCGTGGTAGCCATACAATATCTTGTGAACTACCTCGGGAAATAGGTTGCGGCTATCGTCGCAACCATATACAATATAGACGCAACCTTTTAGTGGTTCGCTGTATAGTGTATAGACGCTCTTCGCGGCAACTTTAAGTCGTTCCTGGGCAATTACCTGACAACGACGCCACAGTGGCACGAAAGTCCGGTGGAAGGGTTCGAGACTGACCCCCTGCCGGTGAACTGGTCGCGGTGACTGGCCAACGTGTGGCTCAACGTTCATAGTCTCGACTGCACTTATGTCCCAGAGCACCAGCACCAGCGACAGGAACGGGTACAGGCGTGACAACTATTTCGGCGACGAGGAAGCCCCCCACGAGCCGCCAGCGCACTCAGACCAGGGTCCGTGGGACAAGCAATCAATCGTCGCGAAGGGCATCCTCCTCGAGGTCGCCCCGAAACTCTGTGGCCGCTCGATAGCCGAGGCGGCCGTCGACGACGGCCACGAGCGCGAACTGCTCACGGACGCCGACGAGCGGTACGAGCTGACCGAGCCCGAACTCCACATCCCCAAGACAGCCTCGGACACCTGGGGAACGCGGGATTACGGCCAGTACCGCCACCGACGGCGCTACAACGAGGAGACCGGCCGCATCTCCTCAGGCGAGTCGACCTGGGTCGAGCTGGGGCTGGTCAAACACCGGGAGTTAATGGAGTGTGTCGAGGTCGCCATCCGACTCTACGACCCACTCCAGAAGGAAGCCGATCTCGCCCGCGAGCGGGCGAATGAACTGAAGCGCAACCCCAATGGCCCGGTCGACGTGGACATCATGGCCCACGTCATCGGGCTGTTGAACGGGCAGAACAGAGATGGCCGCCGCGAATAGCTCGCCGAGGACGGCCCTCCTCTCGGGCGGCTTCTCGACAGTCGCGTTCCTGGTCCTGCTCGCGAGCGTGTCGGCGATCACCGGCTCGCTCTCGAGCGGGCTGCTGATGCAACTGGCTCTCGGCGGCGGCGAGATGCCGCCGATGGCACTGGTCGGTGCAGTTTGCTTCTTCGTCGCGGCCGTGTTCGTCGGCCTCGGCTTGCTGTTCACATTCGTCTTCGCGTAATTCGGAGGTCAACCACACAATGTCCACATCCAACACACTGAGTCGCATCGCTCGCTACCAGCTTGCCGTCGCAATTGTTCTGGCTGGCGTAATAACAAATGGTGCGGACGTATGGATAACGCTCGAAGCGAAGGCCCTCGAGAGTAACCCGATTGTGCTCGAGCTCGGCTGGGGGCCGTGGGTGGCAATCAAGATTGCGGCGCTCGTGGGTCTCGTCGGAGCGTGGTGGCTCGCCCGTGAGCACCGATACGCGAGGGCCGTCGCTACTGGGCCGCTGCTCGTCGGGTTATTCGGAGTGCTCGGCAACGCATCGGCCTCCGGTTGGGTTGCAACCGACACCGGAAAAATCGGGGTTGGAGCGGGCGTGGTCGCTTTTCTGCTTCTCGGTATTGGTTCGATCGGAGTTCGCAAACTCAGAACGGGATTATATACAGTCTCCTCTCGGAGTTTGGCGGCGGCCTCAAATATTCCAAAACCGCAAGCAAAAGGGACTATTGCAGTAGTTCTAACGGTCTTCCTCGTACTATCGACACAAGCGCCGGCAATCGCGTCGAATGATCACAAGATAACCGATAAAGCCGGCTCGGTTTCTCCGATGATTGCGACGTCGGACGGGACACTTCAAGGGTCTTTTGAGAATTACCCGGATGGATGGAATGAAACGGGGGCCGCGGGTTTCGGTGAAAGGTCAACAACACACGCGTCTGACGGCAGTTACAGTTTACATACCTCATTGACGGGTGGCGAGGAAGAGGTAACCTCCAACGAGATAACCTCCAACGCGACGGGCGTTTCGGGTGAGGTGGCAAATTTCAATATGTCATATGACATGTGGCGTTCCACCTCGAATGGCAATCACAAATTTAGCATTAGAATCACGGACGGGACCGAAAACCTCGGGATGAAAATCTACCCGTTTCATCACGAATTTAAAATATTCGGGTCCGTAGTAAACGGGACAACTACCACCGACGTCGTCGTTCCATCAGACGAGACTAAAGTTAACCTCCAAATTGTTGCTGAGGACCGTGGAGGCAGTCCCAAAATGGTTGTGTATGCGGATGGCTCGGAGGTGTTCTCGACAGACATTACGGGAACATGGAACAGCAACGAAACTTACGTGAAAATCAAACAGAGCGATTACCAAAGCGACAAAACGGAAGATTATTGGATTGATGATCTGACTGTCGCGGGCGGAGGGCCGACAGAATCAAACGTCAACGGCACGGTCGAGAACCAGCGCGGTCAGGGCATCGCGAACGCGACGGTCCAACTCACCATCAGCAAGAAGCCGACCATCCCACAGGCCGACGCCCAGCTCGACACGCTCTCGAATCCCATCCCCACCGAGTACACACAACAACTCGATAGCGGCTTCCAACTGATGGGCGACTCGGGCAAACTGGCCAACACAGACGGCCAGTACGCCGCAATCTACGAAACCAGTGATCTGGGTATCACCTGGAAGCAATCGGCAGACCTCCGTGACCCGCTCGTCACGAACGTGCCGCCGGGCGAAGAGGTCGCACTGATCATCGGCGACACGGAGGGTGACTGCGGAATCGCCGGCTTCGAGACCAACGAGAACAACCGACAGGTGCCGGGTTGCATCCAGCAGACTGGCAACGTCAGCATTGAGAAACTCTCGCCGACGGGTGAAGTCACCGCGACCGACTCTGTCTCCGTCGAGGAGGCAGGCAACCAGCGGGACTTCGGCGGCCCGACGGACCTGCACTACGCGCCCTACACGTTCACCACGGGCTTCTATCGGATCTCCGTCGAGCGGGATGACGGCAGTTCCATCTCTTACATCGTCAAAGCGGGCACACCGACGCCGGACTTCAACCAGTACGCCCGCGACGCGAATGATCAACTGACGAGCCAGGCACAGCAGACGCTCGATGCACTGAGTCAGGACTCGCTGGAAATCAAGACCGTCGCGACGGACGAATCGGGCAACTGGAACGCGACAGTCCCGAGCAACGCGAAGGTCATCACCGTCAGCGCTCGGAAGGCACCGGGCGTCGACGTGGCACCAGAGGACCTGACTTACGACAACATGACGACGGCGTACAACGCGGAGGACCCGCCGAACGCCTCAGTCTACCTGCCGTCGACGACCCAGCGGGTCCAGCCCGGTGCGACCAACGTCCGGCTTACGCTACACGAGGTTGCCTTCCCGGGCTTCGCGAAACTGGACTCGCTCCAGGACCGCATTGAGGAGCTGAGGAACAAGCTGGACAACCTGTCCTTCGACGATCTCCCGCAGGCGCTGCAGCAGCGGCTTGAGACTGAGTCGACCGAGGACCTCCAGCGGACGTGGTCGGCGATGCGAGGCACGCTGGAGAACTTCGAACCCGCCCGGGAAGCGTACCTCGACATCTCTGGCCGGGACTCGCTCCCGACCGCTGACGAGCTGTCGAAGACAGAACTGCAGTCGGCGATTCGGAACGCGAACCTCGCCATCACGCAGTCGGCCTCGACCGCCCAAGCAACGCAAACGGCGGCCGAGACAACTGAAAACACCATCTCCCGGACGTGGGAACTGGTCGGCATCGACGCTGATGCGGCGAACGTGAGCATCATCGCGGACTACTCAAACGGCACCTCGCGAGTCATCTCTGATGAGTACATCACGGTCGACAGCAGCATCGTCGGCACCGACGTGGTGCGGGTCGAGAAACTCCCGATGGGGGATGATGACCCGGCACAGGTGAACCTCCGTCTCCGTGTGGCAGGGAACAACGAGCTGGCGACCGCCTCGAGCATGGTGACGAACCCGCAGTTCTCCGGTGAGGCACCGACCATCGACGCAGTCGAGCTGACGAGCCTCCAACCTGGTCCGTCTGACCGAGTTGAGGTCCAAATCCATCCGGGCAGCGACTCGACGTTCCGGACAATCACTGCCATGACCGTCTACGGGCCTGGTGGTGACGAACTCGACACGACCAACATCACAGATGGCACGACGGCCTCGTTCACAACCAAGGGCGAAGGCGTTCACTCCATCCGGTTCACGGTTGAATCGACAGATAGCGGAACCTTCACCGATGTTGTGCGGGTCGAGGCAGCAGCGAGTGCCGAGACGATGCGGCCGAGCATCTACGCACACTCTGGTGCGCTGGGCACCTACGCGGTCGTCGGTGACGGCTTCCAGAGCGGCGACGTAGACCTGGCGAACGACGGCTCCGTCGAAGTTGTCGGCGTGCTTGCCAACGGTGGCGACATCCCGACGACTGTCGACGTGTTCACGGAGGGGCTCTCGACGAGCGCAGAGTCCACGACTACGGTCCGAATCGTCCGCGGAGAAACCCGCGAGTCTGTTCGGAAGAACATCCCGGTGGTCGTCCACGGGCCGCGACTGAACAGTCCGGACGACAGTCGAGACTACGAAGCAATCGCCTATGCGAACTCGAAGCCGGTGACGTGGGACGGCTCCACGCGCTACGGCGTGATCGAGCAGGACAACGACGGTTCGAGCATCCAGGCCTACACGGCTGACGACGGCGTGCTGACGCTCAAAGTCAACAACGACCCAGGGCGGCTGGAACGATTCACCTTCTCGCTCCAGCAGCGTTTCCCCTGGGCGTTCGGAATCGGATTCCTCGGCAGCGGCACGTCGCTGCTGGCGGGATTCGTGCTCGTCCGTCGACGCCGCGGAGCGGCCAACTGAGGAGATTCACCATGTCACAGAAAGCACTCACACTAGTAGCGATGCTTCTCGTCGCCGCGGTCGGCGGCGCAGTCACACCTGTTGCGGCCGCGAGCGGCGGCGACGTGTTCGACACAGCGACTGTCGAGCGGGCGGGCCTCAGTTCGTTCAACAGCACAGACGCGGTCAGCAACTACGGCGAGCCATCATGGATCGTCGCCTACGATGATGACGAGCTGACCTCGCTGCAGACGTGGGCCGACGGCTCGAACGACCGGCACATCGTCGAGACGTACAACGACAGCAACCGGGCGCTGGTTGCGGCCTCACCGAAGGCGATGGGCGCCCGCACGCTCGACCGATGGCTCGACAACGGGCTCGGAAGCCGGAGCTACGTCAAGTCGGTGCGGCTGAACACGGCCCTCTCGAACGTGGATCCGGTGACGCTGCAGAACGCCTCCTCGATGGAGGCGCCTACGGCAGGCATCTTCGCGGAGTCCTACCGACAGGACGGCGAATACTCGCCGGAGGGAATCGCGTTCAAGAGTGACGCCGAGACCACGACGCTCCAGGAAGCGCGCAACATGACCGGCGCCGACGAGGTCGACGCTGACACCTCGGGCATCACCGTCGCGGTGGTTGACACTGGCGTCAACGACGCTGGCGGGCAGGTGTTCGGCAACGGGACTCGGGGCAGCGACCTACGGATTGCCAACGCCTCGAAGGACTTCATCGACGACGAGACCGTCAACGAGTCCGGATACGGCGCGGTAGAGGATCCGAACGGCCACGGCACCCACGTCGCCTCGACCATCGCAGCGGACTACAACGGGACCGAACACGACGGCTACGCACCGAAAGCCACCATCCTCGCACTCCGAGCACTGGGTGCTGACGGCAGCGGGTCGAGTGCCGACATCGCGCAGGCAGTCCGGTACGCGGCCGCCCAGGATGCGGACGTGATCTCCCTGTCGCTGGGTTCGCCGACCTACTCGACAGAGATCGTCGCCGCCATCGAGAACGCGACCGAGCAGGGAAGCGTCGTTGTGGTCGCTGCGGGGAACTCCCGCCAAACCATCCGCTGGCTCGCGACGCCCGCTGACGCGCCCGTCGACGGCGTGGTGTCAGTGGCCGCGACCAACCACTCGGCCAACGCCTCGAACGCCGCTGTGGGCTACTTCAGCCAACTGGGCGACGACCCTGGAACGACTGACCTCTCGGACGGGCGGACGGCTGGCGAGGAAGTCACCGTTTCCTCGGTCGGCATGAAGCTGAGCGCGAAGACACCCGGCACTAGCGGCACGGTCACCTCGACCACGCTGACAGGCACGTCGATGGCTGCCCCGACCGTCTCAGGCGGTATCGCGGTTGCGCTGGCTGCAAACCCGTCGTGGCAGGGCGAGCCGGCCACGGTGGTCGAGAAGGTCGAAGCGTCGGCCCGTCCGCTTCCGAAGGCGACCACCCAGGAGACTGGAGCCGGCCTTCTGGCGGTCGACAACCTCGCGACCGGAACTGAACCGGAGCAGGAACAGTCCGATGCGATGACCGAGACCGCACAGGACCGCGAGACGTTCTGGGCGTGGCTCTCGGACACCTCGGGCGGCTGGCTCACGGGGGCGTGGTAAGATGCGTCGACGCGACATCGGCTATCTCCCGGCGGTCGGAGCGGTGCTGGCCGGCGCTGCTCAGCGCTCCAGTGCCCAGGAGTCGGCTGACTGGCGCGAAGAGACTCCAGAGCACGTCACCATCGCCTTCGACCGTGACTGGCTGGAAACGTACCAACCGCTCCTGGTAACCCGCGGAGTCTCGCAGGCCAACATCAACGGCCTGTATGGGATGCGAGCAAGCTCGGGCGAGTGGGATGTCGACGTGGGCATCTACTGTATGAGCTACTCGACACAAGACGGCGCACTGGCGCCGCCAGTTGGCTTGGACGGGCACTTCGGGGACCACGAGTGGTTCTACACCTTCGTCGGCGACAACGGCCTCGAGGAGATCGCCTACGCGGCCTACCACTGGATCGCCGGCCGGGCCAGCGGCGAGGACATCCCGACGTTCGAAAACGACCACCCGAAAGCGCAGGTCGACGAGCGCTGGCACAACTACTACCTGACCGACGAAGAGGGCTCCTTCCAGGACCTCCGGGACCTGACCCAAGTGTTCCAGTCCTGGCTCAACAACGGCATGGACGATCACCTCTACCTCCCCGCAGTGACGCGGGCTGTCACCATGCACTCTCGAGAGTCCTGGTGGGAGTCGGGACTCGACCGGAGTTACGCAAAAATTCTCTACTCGGTCGGGCTCGCTGGCGCCGATGTGGCCGACGAGGTGGGCGGGTGAGCACCACAACACGCTATCAGGGTGGGGGAATGCCGCCGCCACCGGCGGTCCCACCGCCCTACGGCTGACGAGACCCCGATCGAGGCGCACAGTTCGCCAACCAACCTCCTTTCAACACCTAGATGTTCAACCTCAACAAACCGAAGAGCCTGCTGCTCGTCGCGATCATGCTGGTCGCGGCGGTCGGCGGCGCAATGGCTGCGGCGCCAGTCGTCAACACCGAGACCACGGACACGACCTACACCTCGGACCTGACCGACGGCGGCACGCAGGCGTACAACGCGACAACTAGCACGAACTTCTCGTGGAGTGCTGACTCCGCGAACAGCAAGATCGTCATCGAACAGGGCAACGACACGCTCTACACAGCCACACCGCAGAACCCCGAGGGTGTCGACACCGACACCTCCGGAACGAACGACACGTGGTACTTCAACACCACCTTGGCTAACGACGGCAGCGACTACTCCGGCCTCGACGCCGACGCCGGCGAGTCCGTGACGCTGAACGTCACGCTCATCAACAACACCGAGGCGACCAACCCCGACACGACGAACGTCTCGTACACGTTCGCGAACGGCAACGAAGTAGCCTTCGAGGACGTTGAGGGCGACAACGTCGAGACACCTGGCGAGGCCGGCTACCTCGCCTCGCTGTTCAGCAGCGATGACGAGACCGACGCCGCAAAAACCGACTCCACGGTCGGCATCGCTGGCAACGAGACCAAGACGGTGACCATGTCGGTCGCTGGGACGACACTCGGTGACGCGCTCGACGCCTCCGCAGAGGAGACTGACGAGGGCGACATCATGTGGAGTTCGACAACGGGTCTGGAGGGCGACTACATCCTCATCGCGAACGAGGAAGCGCCCGACAAGGACTGGTTCGACGACTCGTCGACCTATGCGACCTACGACAGCGGCGCGCAGACGCTGACGTACCACAACGTCAACGAGCGCGTCGACGAGGATGCGAAGGACGTTGAGCTGTCGGCCACTGGCAACGACGGCCTGGGTCTGCGAAACACGGCCTCGATGCTCACGAGCTACGACGCCTCGACCACGACCGCGTGGACGGCGGCAATTGCAAACGCCGACTGGTCCGAGCCGGACTGGGGGGAAGCTGACTCGTAGAGACGCCTCCTAGCACAGTTTTCTGACAGCTCAATACCCCTACACGGCCGCTCCCGAAGAGCAGCGGCCAGCCCGTTCGGTTTGGACCGAGGTTCGACTCCTCGGGCGGGCTTGAGGTTCAGATACAGATGCACAAGTTATCCGACCGACTGACCGCACAGACAGACGACCACGACTGCGGCGACGCTGTCGAACCGGCGCCCACGCAGGCAGGGGCTCGCTTCGAGTGCCAGTCCTGTGGGGCGCTGTTCAAGCGGGCCGTCGCAACATGAAGCGCTCACTGCTCCTGTCGGTGATGCTGATCACCGCGATGGTCGGTGGGGCTGCTGTCGCTCCTGCCAACGTCGCCGCCCAGGAAGACGACGGCTCGTTTTTCGACGGGCTGGTCTCCGGTGAGGGTGGCATCGGCGCCTGGCTCGCCAGCCAGACAGGCGGCTTCTCTCGGTGGTTCGCTTCAACCTTCGGCGATGACGAGGGCAACGCGACCGAGCACGCTGATGCGTTTGCCGAGGAGTTCAACGCCGAGAACGCGACCATCGAGGCTTACGCGAACCAGCGCCTCAATGCCGACGACCAGCACGACGTGTTCGCGGTCTACTTCCACGATCGTGACGGCGGGAACGTGACTCGCTACGTGGTCGCGAACGCCTCGAACGGTAACTGGTCGAACTCCCGAGTCCTGACGCCGGCGGAGTTCAACGCGACCAACCGCACACAAGACCAGTACGTCAGTCTGGACTGGTACCAGTCGGAAGCGGCTGGCGACGAGCTCGACGAATTCGTTGAGGAGTATGCCGAACCGAACGAGAACCTGAGCACTGGCTACCGAGCGAAGATCCTCGCGAAGTACGGCGCTCCGGAGTCCTCGATGTGGAATTCGACGGAGGGAGACGATGCCTAAGACACGAACTGTACGGTACGACGAACTGATCGAGGCGATGAGTACACTCTCCTTCGGAGGTGACCCAGATGCCCGCCAGTGACACCCTGAGGAAAGGCCTCAGCCGCCTGGATTCGCTGTTCTGGATGCTGTTGATGCTCCCGGTCCAAGGGCTTCGATTCCTCGGAGCCCAGGCTCGTGGGACGTGGCAGAACCTCGGCAGAGGGTGGGACTACCTGACCTTCGACAACATCCTCCCGCCGAGCATCACTGGAACCATCCAGTGGTTCATCGAGACGATTCCGAAGCTGCTGGGCATCCGGTCGACGAGTCCGTGGCAGCAGGTCGGAGCTGCGGTCTCAGTCATCGGGTTTGCGCTGCTCGCGACCGTGCTCTCCGGTGGCTGGCTGATCGGGACCGTTGTCATCGTCGCGGGCCTGGGCTCCATCGGCTTCGTCCGATTCGTTCCCGCGGTCAACGACAAGTGGAACGAATGGGGCGCGGCCCTCCCGATAAAGAACGACTACGACGTGCCTCGTTGGAAGAGGGACTGACCATGCCGGACATCAGACGCCGGCTCCGGTCTGTCGATCTTCCAGGGCGAGAGGAGTTCACGCTACGGAACGCATTCCGGTGGACTTCCCGCGGCCTCTTCGTGGGTGTGTTCCTGCTCGCGGTGTCGCTGTCGTTCGGAGCCGACGCCATCGCGTTTGCGCTACTGGGCTCCGTTCTGCTCGCACAGATGCTCTACGTCGTGCTGCCTGTCGAGCGAATCCGAGCGCGGGCCTACCGACTCTGGTCGGGAGAGGCTGGGGGGGACGCCTACGAGGAGCTCGAAGAACGCGGGGGCCGGTTGCGATGACGTCCTCGTGGACGAGCGCTCTGGTGGTCGTCCTCCTGGTCGCGACGCTCGCGGTGCCGTTCGGCACGACGCCGGCGGCCGCGTCAACCCAAGCGGACTGCTCGAACCGTGTGGTCTACGATGCATTCCGGTTCGACAACGCAACCGTCGACGCCGCGGCCAACGGCTCGGCCACGGCAACGGCTCAGAACACGGAAGTACGGGTCGAGCAGGCGACGGGCTTCCTCCGGATCAACGCAACCAACCCGAACGGCTACTGCGTCGAGTTCCGGGTCAACATCGCGCCGTCGGTCGTCTCGCCAGCCGAGCTGGGCGACGTCGACAGCAACGACGGCGCCTATACAGCGGGCTGGCACGCAGTTCGTGACCTTGACCGCGATGAGATCTACACGCAGGTCGTGTTCACACTCCCGGCCGGAGAGACAGCCAGTTTCGCACCATCGAAGCTCCGAGTGAAGAGCCTCGCCTGGACAGGGACTGCCAAGGACACCGGCGGCTCCTGGTGGGAGTCGGTCTCGGACTATTCCTTCGGCGAGGAGGAGAAACTCGAGAAGCGGACCTACCGTTTCTCGGCGACGAACTCAACCGAGACCATCACCGTCTCGCTGCGCAACGAGTCGACAGGCCGCACCATCGAGGATTGGACGGCGATGTACCGAACGAGCAACGGGTCGGCGTGGACACCCGTCTCGACCGATACAGAGGCACCTGTATTCGTCCGCCAAGTCAGCGACCACCGACTCCAGTTCGTGTTCAACGACCCGGACGCGGAAGTCCGGTTCACTGCCGAGCCGACACGCTGGGACAAGGTCAAGCACTCCTGGGAGTCTTGGACTGCTGGCGCCAGCGGCATCGACGAGTTCCTCGAGGGGCTATTCGACTGATCACAAAACCATGACAAGCAACTTCGAACGAATCGCGTGGGGTATCGCACTCCTGGCGTTCGCTCCGGCGCTGTGGGTGATGAGCGGCTTCGCGGTCGCTGCTGCCATCGCCTTCGGCGTCTTGAGCCTGTTCTACGGCGGCCGGTACGGAGTCCGGATTTACGAACAGCAGAACGTCGGGAAGAAAGCCGGACGTCTCGATATCAACAGTCGGCTGAACGGTGGGAAGGGCGGCAAGAACTGGGGGCGAAAGTAGATGGCCGAGTTGGTGATGGTGGTCATCGCGCTTCTGCTGTCGGTCGTGATTGGGCTCTGGCTCTTCGCGAAGTTCTCGGCCGGCGGCGAGGTGGCCGTCGCGAGCTTCGGGCTGATTCGGAACGGTTCGACTGCGTTCATCGGGTTCCTCCTGATCATCTCTGGAGCGTGGCCGTTGGTCCTCCTCGGCGGGTCGTTCATCATCATGGCCGTGTTCCTGGGGT
>Ga0306881_100340_pt1 | contig 12312 bp, 15 predicted proteins | sample AntDeeMetageno51_FD_190437 | JGI IMG/M metagenome (GOLD analysis project Ga0306881, IMG submission 190437) | Saline lake microbial communities from Deep lake, Antarctica - Metagenome #51 (v2) (version 2) | ecosystem: Environmental > Aquatic > Non-marine Saline and Alkaline > Saline | place...
AGCGGATGCATCGAGTAGCCGTAGGAGGCACTCTTTGTCGTTCTCGGTCTGTGGCACGACCTCAAAAGTGTTGGCACGCTTCATTCGTCGTCACCCTCCTGTTCAGCGATGTACTGTTCGACAGCGTTCTTCGGTGGACTCCCGATGAACAGGTGTACGTGGTCGGGCATGACCTCGGACTCGGCCAGTTCGAGGCCCTTGTCCTCACAGATTTCCGCGAAGATGGATTCGAGACGCTCCTTCGTCTTCCCCGTCAGGTGCGAACGCCGATATTTCGGCACGAACACTATGTGGTAGTAGAGTTCGTATTTCGCGTGACGGGTACTCTTCACCATCTATGCATAATACGCGGTCGAATGACTTAAAGATTGCGTTGGAAACCCCGTCTATGCCATCGTCGGCGGTTGAATACTGTTGGTCGGCTTCATCCCCGCCCTGAAGGGCGAGGCTTTCGCCTCGAACTTTCCGTAATACACCGGTCACCAACTTCTGACTGGTCCATTTCAAGATACAGTCGTTCTTCTGTAGGGTCCCCGGAACGTTTTCGAATCACGCCACGAACATTGATTCTTTGTCCATATTCTGCTGGTTTTGGTGCTTCTCGCGTCTTGATTTTCCGAAATGCTTCCCGAATCTCATCTGCAAAAACGGTCTTCATATAGTTCGATAATATCTTCTACATCGATAGCAGTATGAGTATTATTCATTCGTTCATCACGTTCTTTCTGTCGAACACCAATTTCTGTCTCCGGTTCTGCTCGCATATCTTGTAGATTATCGAAATGGTCTTCAATGAATTTTGTAGGGGATTCGTAATCAGCCTCTGTATTATACCAATCACTCATATCTCGTTCTGCACTACTCTTATCCATTTTATCTTTCAAATATTCTAGTTCTTCATTTGATTCATCACCTTCTTGTTCATCTGATTCATCACCGCCCTCTCCGTCTTGCTCGTCGTTCTCACCGTCTTCTTGTTCCTCTGAATCATCACTGCCTTTTCCGTCTTGCTCGTCGTTCTCACCGTCTTCTTGTTCCTCTGAATCATCACTGCCTTTTCCGTCTTGCTCGTCGTTCTCACCGTCTTCTTGTTCCTCTGAATCATCACTGCTATTGGATGAATCATATGTATCATCAAAATCCTCAGCCGTAAGGTTAGATTCAGGCTGTCCGCCGAACAAAAGACCTTGAAGATGACCCTCTACAAGAAGCAATGTCAAATGCAGAAGAATTACCTGAAAGACTCTATAAGCGACTTGAAATTGGCGTTGATGAATTTATGAGAGAATCTGCTGCATCAAAAGAAGATGTGTCAGATAATGAACTTGCTACGGTTGTTAATGCACTAGCTACAGCACTTAAACCGGGAGCTATTGCAAAACAAGAGGATTAGGTCTAAAAATTAAAAAATAGTTATATTTTTTAGTTTGTTTCGTCTGTACCATATTGTTTGTATTACCAGATATTATATACAATACAATATATTTATAATATCGCAAGTATTAAGATTACACTAACCAATTATTGTATATGAATACAGAAATTAATGATTTGCCTACTGTAAGTGAAGAGCTTATAGAAATATTTGATATGTATGGTACATCTACACCACCAGATGTAGGTCGCGTTGAACCAATTATTGGTGGAGAAAAAAAGGCTAAGGCTGGAAAAGAAGGTAATATTAACAAAAAACCGGTTGGGTATACTGCGTATTCATCGTATTTTAACAGTCTTGTTTATTTAGTTGAGAAACGACAAAGAGATATTATTTATAAAGTTGAAGGTGGTGGATTTGCTATTAGTAAATCTATTATTGAAGAACTTCAAGAAAATAATGTCAAATATGTATTCGGTGGTATGACTGAAAAGAATACTATTCTTATATTTCCACTAGATGCATTTGATACTGAATTCCATACACAGGGTTGGGATAAACAATTATACGCAACAAAAGATAAAGATGTTATTTATGAAATACCAAACGGTGTATCAGATGTATTTTCAGATTATCCCTCAAATGCAGATAATGCTATTACTATGGAAAAAGCATTAAATAAAATTAATCGCAATTAAGAATTTTACAAGTATTATTCCGAATCAAGAGCCTCATCAAGGGCTTCTTCAAGGTCATTCTGTTGTGTTACGCCAACAAATCTTTCTTGTAAATTTTCACTTCCATCTTCATCCTCTGTAAGGACTATTACTGTAGGTAGTGAACGGACCTGATATTTCGTTCCAATATCTGGAGAATCATCTATATCAATTTTAACAATATTTACGGATTCTTCATAATTTTCTTTTACTTCATCTACGATTGGACTTTGCGTTTTACATGGACCACACCATTCTGCCGAAAAGTATAGTAATTTAACAACCATACATATATTTTATTAGTAAAGCATATATAATTTTCGCTCAAATAATTCACAAGTATTAATACGAACCAATCTATGTACTATATATGGAAAACGGAACCCTAATTACGATTGAAGGTATCGACGGCGCAGGTAAATCAACCGTTCTTGAGTCTTTAAATGAAGAATTCCCAAATGCTGTATTTACTTCAGAACCACAAGAAGACCAATGGCTCGGAACCGTATTACGAAAAGCATTATCTGATGAAGATATGAGTGATATGAGTTTATTTTTCTTATTTTTGTCAGAGCATGCCCAACATATTGAAGATTATGTTAATCCGGCTCTTGAAGAAAATAAACTTGTTATTTCAGACCGATTCGTAGATTCTCGTTACGCATATCAAACATATGCTCTAGATAATCTTGTTAATGGTGAAACACTACAATGGATTCAAAATATTCAAGAAAACGGTTGGAGTACAATTCCAGACCAGACGATTATTCTAGATATTAGTGTTGATACTAGTTTAGAACGAATTGCAGATAATAAAAAAGAAGTTTTTGAAAAACGAGATAGATTAGAAGCAGCACGAGATATCTATCTTAATCTTGCGGAAGAAGATAATGAACGATATACAGTTGTAGATGCAGAACAATCACCAGAGTATGTTATCGATAAGTGTAAAGAAATTATTAATAATGAAATCCAATAATATATAACGCTATACTATAAATATAATTGTATGGATTATAACCATGCAACTACATTATTAATTGGGAAAGTAAAACAAGCATTCACACTATATAATGAAAATGATATGGATAAATAGTCAAATCAAAGAAAATTCGGTATAATTCTCGTTGATATGTGTGAATTAGCGTCAGAAAGTGATTTATTCGTAGACTTAATGGGTAAACCAAAAGGTCCAGAAGGAATTTTACAGCAGGTTGATGAATTTATGGAAATTGTTAAAACTAAAATTCAAGAAAGTGACGAACGACACGGTGTAATTCGAAAGCAGATTGAAGAACTAGATAGAATGGAATTAGAAAAATAATTATATTATTCGTTATTCAACATATCATCCACACGCTCATCTTTTTTTCGTTCTTGCTCTAGTTCCCAACGAGGAGCATACGAACCCGCAAGTTGCCTCCGTGGGCCGGTAAGCGATACCCCCAGCGTGAGGAAACCCCGGCGTTCACGCCGGGGAGGATGTCATAACGATACCTGATGCAACAATACCTTTAAAATTTATATCTGTCATCTATTAATAAAATGTGGATTACATTAATAATACTTCTGCCGATTTATTTTTTATCCGGTAAATTCATAAGCCATTTTGTAAATCTATCACTGTGTATATCTACTTCATCTTCACCAATAAATGGAGATAACATATTACCGGACATTAATAAGTTATAATTTAAATCTTTAGGGTCTTTATCTGCACGTTTTAAAATATATTTTCCACTTTCGTCTTTATCTCGTATTATTAATTCTTTTTCAGCTAGTTTTCTGGCTATTTTACTACCATGACCGGAAGAACAATCGATTAATTTGTATAATTCATTTTGATATACTAAATCTTTTTCATTAATAATTTGTATTGCATTTTCTTCTAACTTTGTTAATTCATAATCTGTCATTACATAATATTATCAGTCCAATACAAAAAAGATACCGGCGATTAGTGACATCCTCCCCGGCGTTCACGCCGGGGCTTCCCGTACCACAGGTGGGATATTTGCTGGTCTACGACACGACCTGTTCTCGCGGGGCGAACGCTCCACTTTCTGAATCGAACAAGTGTGTCGATGGCTGTGCCACACAGCCGTTACTCCTATCCTCACCGCGAGGACTCGGAGTTATCTTCTGCCGCATATAGCCTATGTAGAACCAGTTACTTAATAGTGTCGATTACCGTGGAATATCCGGCCAGAGTGTCATCGGTGGACTGGTCAGCAAGTGTCGGATTCACGCCCGCCGTAAACGGCGGGATTCTCACCTTGTGAAAAGATAGGTTTAAATTTATTTTGGGAAGAAACGTTTCTTTATCTTTTTTACGCCTTTTTTAGTCCAAAATGTAAGTGCGTGTTGGTGAAATGCAATATTCATTATCGTCAAACATACACCTAATAGTCCTACAAAGAATACCGCTGTTGGACTTAGAGTTTTTACAGTGGCTATAAAAGCACCAAGTGTCAGTAGTAAACTTCCAATGAATAATGATGCAACACCTTTTTCTGTCATGACATGTGTTTTAATATCATTTTCCTGAAAAATCTTTGTATGCGTGAATGCAGCCTGTGAAATCTTGGGTGCTCTATATGTACCCTCAATATGATATTTATCTGGGTCCATTGAATAGCACGTTTCTTCCAGTCGGGGGGTATGACCCCACCGAATAATTCCTAATCTCTTTAATACCCGTTTTGTACTATATTTGATTCTATTTGGAATTGTTTGAATCGGAGGATAATCGATAACTAAATTCCGTTCTGTTGAATTATAGTGTTTATATCCTTTTGTTTCAATGGGGAGTCTGTGTCCAGACAAATCACTAATTTTATCTGGTTCAATATCATAAAATGACAGTAATCTATTTAATTTGTGCGAACGGTCTGTGATTTTATTCTCTGATGGAGCCGGTACCTCGATGTATTTGTTACCGTTCGGTAGTTCAGATACTAGTTCGAGCGTGATTGTATCTTCACCGTACGAGTGTTCTACATACTCTTTAGCACCAATAACAGGCGGAGACCAGAATACGTCTTTATTAGATACTTCTTCAGATTCGTTTTTCTTAGCTTCATGTTCTGCTTTACGTGCAGCTTCGCGTGCATTCTTTACGCGTGAACTCATTTTAGATTCAATATCCGTTACAAACCGTTCAGCAGATTGAACAGTTTCATCCGTATCTGATTGTCTAGCTTTATCCAACGAATCTGAATCTTGCATACTAATTTTTAACACATGTATAGTAATAAATCCACCGAAACCGGTCTCGATAACGATGTATTATGTTTCATAATCCTACCTATATACACTATGTTTTATATATGTTGAATACTGCCTATATTACACGATGTCAGAAAATATTGAAGATTTAGCAAAATCACTTGGCGCAGAGATTGAGGAACTTACAGAATACAATGAATATTTAGATGCTGTTGAGAAGTATGATAATAATACAGAAGCACAAGAGAAGTTATCAGAACTTCGTCGGTTAGAGAATGAAATTATTGCGGCTCATGAAAGAGACGAACCGCACAGTGAACATAAAGAAAAACATGCAGAATATGAACAGCTTTCAGAAGAATTGGCTGAATTAGATGTTGTATCTTCTTATTATGATACCGTTGAAGAGCTTGAAGAAAGATTGAGTGATATTAATGATGATATTTCTGAAGGACTAAAACTAAATTTTGCTTATTCTGTTGAGTAAAATAGTTTAATATATTGTATTATATTATTTTGTATTATAAATATTACTAATATCAGGTAATTCAGAAATATCTGATAAATTAAATTTCATACTTAATTTATCGTGGATGGGGCTAATTTTGATAATGGCTTCAGCATGAAAAGTGACATTTTTATCCCTATCAAGGCAAACATTAGGAATGAATCGAATTTTATCTTCCCGTTCTGATTTATTTTTATATTCATCAATATTTGTAATAGATGTAAATGAATAATCTCTATCTCTGTTATTCCAATCCTGAGCTTCTTTTTCAGCTTCTTCTAATGTATTAGGTGTGATTTTATTAACCAAAGAACCACCCGATTCAATTTCCCATGGCGTAACCATAGCTAATTGTCCTTTGGAATTTGTACGTCGGACGCCATCTTCATCTTTTAATTTTAATTCACACCACGCACTCATTGGACTTTCACCATAAAATGTATCCTCTCCATTGTTTGTAACAGCAATTATAAATCCTAATCTATCTTCAATTATCCCGGCGTGAAAATCTATTACACAATTATCGACCTGCTTAGATTTATTCATAATCTAATTTATACGTGGATTATATAAAAATATTATGATACGAATTTTGTACATATATAATTTATATTGTGTTATATGATATGTGATATAACTTCTGATATTTGGTCTCAAATTTTAAAATCGTAAAGCTTTATACGTTTAAAATATATTGTTATAATACACATGGCAAGTAATATAGCGTATCGTGAAACACAGTTTGTAAGTTCACAGTCTGCGTCCTTATCTAGCCTCTGCCTTCTTCTCAAACGTGTTTCCTAAATCACCGTTATAAGAAACACGCTCGCGTTATGAATAATACTCAATAAAGAGTTTAAAATTAAAAACAAATACAAACATGACAGAAGAACATACACAATTCGCAGAAGACCGAATTGAACATCTTGAACAACTAGAAGAACAGGGTATTAATGCATATCCAACAGGTACGCCTACACCTATTAGTGTAGATGTATTTTGTGAAAACTATACAGATATTGAAGATATTGAGGATGAAAATACGTGGGTTCTAGCTGGCCGCATAACACGAAAGAATTCATTTGGTGATTTTTCGTTCTATGATATTGATGACCGTACAAATAATGTACAAGTGTTGTGTCGAAGGGCAGATATTGAAGAATATGATGTACTAGAAGACCACATTAATCTAGGTGACCAGATTGTATTTACTGGTTATGCTGGACGGTCTAATACTGGAGAACTTACTTTATTTGCAGAAGAATATGATATTTCAAGTAAGTCTTTGACCGAATATTCTACAGAATGGAATTCTCTTAGTGAACAACAGAGAATTGAACAACGAACATCTGCATTAACAACAAATGATGAATTGTTCGATTCTGTTAGAACACGGTTCGAAATTCAACAGGCCATTCGGCAGTATCTTAATGAAAACGAGTTTCTTGAAGTTGAAACGCCTACAATTGACAAGTATTCTGGTGGAAATAATTCGACAGACTTTGATACGTACTGTGAAGACATTAATCAAGAAATGTCACTCCGTGTAGCTCCAGAACTATACTTGAAGAGACTTATTACCGCCGGGTACACACAAATTTATGAAGTAGCACGATGTTACCGAAATGAAAGTATTGATACAACACATAATCCTGAATTTACTATGTTGGAATTATACCAGTCTTATGCTGATTATGAAGATATGATGGATTTGACTGAACAACTAATTGAATATGTTACGCAAAGTGTAAATGATGGAGATACAACGATTGAATTTAATGGTGAAAACATTGATATGTCTGCTCCGTGGGAAAGACGGTCATTTAATGACTTAGTTACAGAGTATATCAGTGATGAAATGGAATCAACTGATGAAGAAGATATCCGTACACACATGGAAGAAAGATATAACGTTGAACTTGAATCTGATATGACATACGATGAAATTCTGCTTGAATTGTTTGAGGAAGCAATTGAACCAGAATTAGTCGGTCCTATCTTTGTAACGGACTATCCAACTGTATCTACACCATTGTGTAGAACACATGACGATGACGATTCCCGTGTTCAAAGATTTGAATCCTTTGTGTGTGGTATGGAGATTGCAAATGCGTACACAGAATTAACAAATCCTGTAGAACAACAAGAAAGATTAATTGAAAACTCAGAAGATGGTTCTATTAATTCTGAATTTATTGAAGCAATTTCGAATGGTATGCCACCAACAGGAGGGTTGGGTATTGGTATGGATAGAATTGCTATGGTTCTTACAAATTCACAGTCAATTAAGGATGTACTTCCATATCCATTAACAGCAAATCGAATTTAATTAATATTTAATTAAATCCAGAAAAGAATTATATATTGTAAACACATAATTATATGTAAATGGAGGTTCAAGAATCTAAATCTACAGAAACGAAAGAATCTGTTGAAGATATATCTGACTATTATATAAAACGTCGTACTGTTGATACGACAAAACCAAAATATCTTACCGTAGATAATATTGAGATTACAAAGGATAATGAAATTGCGATTAAATCTAAATTAGGTGGTATAGATATTGCTATAATCCTTGGTAAAAATAGACAGGGTATAGAAAATATAGATAATCAATCTAATATAAATTATTTCTTTAATAATATTGCATCTTATAATTATTCGTATAATGAAGAACATATCGTTGGTTCAGAATTTAAATCGTATATATCTGATGATTTAAAGAAACTTGGAATCAAAAAAGACGAATTTATGTATGATATAAAATTATATGATGATATTGAAATTAAAGATAATAAAAGTGATATTTTCAAGAATGTAGGTATTTGGAATTCATATGTATCTGCCAAAGGGAATAAATCTGCGTGGATTCATGATATTGAAGAAATAAATTCTCTAGAGAAAAAAGGAAAATTTGAATTAGTAATTGAACCAATAAAAGACCATAAACTATCATGGAATTTAGATGTGCCATTCCAATCAGATATCAAACGTAACCCATTAGCTTTGTTAATAGAAAATGAAGGTTCAGGTGACCCTGAGAATCTTGAAGAATTTGGAGAAGTTGTTGTTATGCATACAAGTGATGTGGCCGAAGATATAGATATTATTGGTTTAGATACAACAGAAGAATGGGTTCTTTTAACTAAAGAACAATTTGATATAATGGAATATGAAACTTTACCCTCTATACCATCTCTAATGGAAACGTTAGATTATTTTGGAAATGCAAGTTTAATGGGATTAATGAGTATAGCTTTGCTTTTTAATTTTTTAAACATTATTAGTGAACCGGGTCTTGAATTATATTATATTCCAACTATGCTAGCATTAGCATTATGTGTAGGAATGACGGTTTTCTTACTTGTATCATCAATGAAATTACCGAAGTCAAAATTCAAAAATTATTTATCAAATTAAATAAAATTTAGATATCCTCATACAACATAAAGAACTTCTGTTCTTGGTCGTAATCAAGATAAAATCCGGGGTATTCATTCCCATCATCAAGTCGGCTAATAATCTCTTCGAAACTTGGACCAGTTGTACTCACAAGAGGTGTAATCTGTGCAACGTTTCGTTGACCTTCTTCTCGTTCATTTTGATTAGCGTGTGCGACTAGACCGTTTACACCTTGATTTACAAGTATCTCTGAAAGAAAATATGCATTTTCATCAGATAGAATTTGTCGATGATATCTACCCTCTACAACAGTATTATAAATTCCTTCTGTCGCAATTTCTTTCTTAAATTATTCAACATTATTTGGATGTGTCATTTCTTCTGCTGCTTTCTGTGTGACGGAATTAAAGTCGGACATGTTCACTTAATACTACACTGTATAGTAATATAAGGGTGGCGATATGGACTTTAGTTACGCAATTTCAGTTTAATTTAGAATGTAAGATATTGACATAATTTTGAATTACTTTCGTTATGCTCATCAAGATATATGGTTATATATTTTTCAATTTCTGTTGCTGTATATGGAACTTTTGATATATCTAATGCTACTTCGATACTTGGTTCTCCGTAAGAAATAACAATATCGAATGATTCTGGATATTCGAATCCGTATTTTTCTGTAAATATATCTAAAATATTTTCTGTAGGAATAATTGATGATTCACGAGTGTCTTGAATTTGGAATAAAACTAGGTCATCATATTCGTCATAATTTAAATCGCATAGGTATTTCATAGAACAAAGTTATATCTGATTATTAAAAAATATTCCGATTTCAATCTAATTTATGTTTACCGTATCTTTTGTTTGTTTGTTCCACGGAACCGTCTTTTTTGAACATAGGTTTATGGTCAATTTTTGTTCGAGCTTCATTGACAATCGTATCATTATCTTTTGTATGAACATAAGCATCATTCAAATCACTTTCTTCTTTAGATTCGATATCCCAACGGTCTACTTCTCGCCATGAATCGCCGTCATATCTCTGAAGAACAGCAGGATGCGTCGGGGTTTTATTATTCCCAAAATTTTCTACAATTACGCGAAAAGTTACATCATTTCCTGTTACAAATTCAACAATAGGAGCATTTTGTACCATACAAAATAAACACGGCATACGGTTTAATACTTTTCGATAGAGGTTCTATACATAATCGTTATCCTTATTAATACCGCATACATAATACTATATGACGATGAGCAAATCAATCCTACCTGACCTTGAGAAAGAACCCACTGCTGTTAAAACTCTGTTTCCTGACCCGGACTATTTCAGTAGTTGGAATGATGCACAAAAACAAAAGAAAGAGTCTATTGATGAACAATTCGACGGCAAGAACCCGGATATCGTCTGTATCACACACACGGATGCGGATGGATACGGCTGTGAAGTGATGTTGCGAGAGGCTTACCCAAACAAAGAAATTGTTGTTATCACGGCCTCAGCAGGCCGTGGACCGCTCAAAGTACCTTTCGTAAGCGAACATGTTGCTAAACATATTTCGCAAGATACTCCCGTTTATATCACGGACCTTTCACCAAATGAAGGCAAAGGTGCAGACTTTATTCATGAGTTTCGAAACCAAAAGGAACTCGTTGTGATTGACCATCATGAATGGTCTGAAGATGATAGACGACAGATTGAATGGGTCGCAGAAGTGTATCACGATACTGACCGTTGTGCTACGAAAATCACACATGATGTACTTATTGAAAACCCACGTCCAGAAATTACAGCACTTGCTGAACTAACGCAAGACCATGATTTGTGGATTAAGGAGGACCGAGAACGTAGTGATGCACTCGCTGACTTATCAAAATTTGTAAGTCGTGATGTGTACGTTAATCTTGCGCGAGAGTTTGGAGATGATGTTATCCAATCTGAAGAGGGATTAGAATATATTAAGCAGTCAGAGAATGAACGAAATACCAAAACAAAACTAGCGATTGACCGAGCTACATTCCATGATGTTAATGGATATAAACTCGGTATTGCATACGGTGGTTGTGACTCATCAGATGTTGGAGAAAAACTATACACGGAGTATGACGTAGACCTTGCGTGTATTATGTATCCAGCCGGACAACTGTCGTTCCGCTCTCCTGACGGTACAGATAACGCTCTTAGAATGGCTAAGAGTTTAGATGGAGGGGGCCATCCTGCCGCTGCCGGAGCAAAACCTGATAAGGTCGGAGATGAAATCCAATATGAAGTTCATTGGACGACAAAAGGTGAGGCACTTAGAAATTTTGTTGTAGATAAATTTGAAGAAGTTACGAGTTAAAAATCGTAGCGTTTGTATATATTATGAAATCAACGGATTTATTGTATAGTAAACCAGATATAGTTTTATATGCAAGATACGAAAAGCGAGTCCACCTCAAATGATGAAACGGTGTCTTCTGCAGAAGATTTTGTAATGGATGTGGAATACACATTACAGGAACGCTTACGAGACGTTCAAGATAAACAAGAAGATATATCTGTTGAAGAACCAGATGAAAATAGCTCTGATTTGTTTTGGTCTCCACCTATCTTTTCACAAGGAGAGAATCCCGCCGTGTCGTAGACCAGCAAATATCCTACCTGCGGTACGGGAAGCCCCGGCGTTCACGCCGGGGAGGATGTCACGATTGAAAAGGCAATGGATATTAAACGCGAAGTTCGTACAGGGGAGCGAGATGATTATACAGAAAACGAAGCGATAGGAATTATTGAAAACGTTTATAATATTTAATTAAATATTCAGTTTTTAACATAATTCTATTTTATAGCTGTTGAATCATATTCCTAGATGTGTGTAATATTTTAACTTTAATAATTTCTATGTAAATTATATAAAAAGGATACCGACAAGTCTTTTATGCTGTATCTATATTTATTATATATTCAAAAACAAATACAAAGTTTGTGGAAGCATGAGTCTGAGTATTATTTTGATGACTTAATCAGAGACCTTATTTCTTCAGACCTTATTGCCAGCGTTACATTAGTTGATGATTCAGATAGTCCTGAA
>Ga0306881_100410_pt1 | contig 10225 bp, 9 predicted proteins | sample AntDeeMetageno51_FD_190437 | JGI IMG/M metagenome (GOLD analysis project Ga0306881, IMG submission 190437) | Saline lake microbial communities from Deep lake, Antarctica - Metagenome #51 (v2) (version 2) | ecosystem: Environmental > Aquatic > Non-marine Saline and Alkaline > Saline | place...
CTCAATACGTCTCGCTGCTGAATTGTGGTGATAGTCGACTATCTCACCTTGTACTCGGTGAGTTTCGTTTGATGTAGAAGACCAACTGATTTCAATTTGAGACTCCGGCGGCAGTATCTGTAGTTTTGATATGAGTATCTCAACTGATTCACCGCTCGCTGTATCATCTGCCATCGGCTATTTTCTACTTACTATCTCATTATTTGCAGTGTGTACAGTATTTTTGATTCAATAACCCGCTGGGAGTGTTTGGAGTTTGGATCTGAGCATTTCGGACGGTGTATATAATCTTATATTCCCTCTCAAACGTTTGGTCGGCCGATCAGACGGTTAGTTGCAGTGGGTGCAGTATTTGCTGAGTTATGCATTTGATCTGAATCAATAGCTGTCGTAAACGGCGTTCACTGCATATCAGACAGCCTCTCTCAGCACCACCGCACCGAAGTTCTTTTTCGGCTGCTGCAGCCGTCTCCCGTACCGCCCAGTACTGCACCGAAGTTCCTTTTCGGCAACCGCAACCGCTTCAGGCTCGCCCCGCAGCCACTGTTCCCTTTTCCACAGCTACAAACATCCATAGCATCACACGTGGTTGGATGCGGTGTCGAGGATTGCTCGGTGACGGTTCGACTCTTGTTTTGCGAGTTCAAGTTATCTCTGGCAGGTGGAAATCACTCATATCTGATAGCGGCGGTATGCGAGATACAGAACACTAGTAGTGCGACAGCAATCACGATAACGACAGTCGCAGCAGCTATTCGTGTTCGAGTGCGTCGTAAATCTCTCGATTGCTGTCGCGGTCAGCTGCCGCAACTCGCAGAACGAGTTCCCGACGGATCTCATTCATCACCTCGTCAAGCGGCGAACTAGACTCAGTTGTATCGTCGGTAGACATGAGTAAACTGTTGGGCTGAAGATTATCAACCATTGGATCCGCTGAATCGCCCGTCAATTGGTCGATCCCATACTGAATAAGGTCATCTCGCCATGCTTCGATTTCACCAGCCAAATCCAGTTGGTCGACATGCGAACAAAGGTAGGAGCTGGTCTCGTGTTGGTCGACAGCCGTCTCATCAGTACCAACCCGTTTCAGAATAGTTCTGATCTCCGCATGGTAGGAGAATCGATACCCGTTCAAAAAATAAAACACGACTGTCGTGTTCAGCGCAGTGCGTTTGTTTGCGTCGACGAACGGGTAATTAGCGACCAGAAGCCGCAGGAGATGAAACGCCTTCTCGTGAATCGTCTCTGGTTTCGTCCCAAAGCTACCGTGTTCGATGTAGTTCAGTGCGAACTCTATATCACCACGGTTCCGCATGCCTCGGTGCGTATCAGAGTATTCCGAGACAATATCATCGTGGATCGCAACGATGTCTGCAACTGAGGGATACCATACCGACTCAACCATTCATGTTTTTCTCGTAAGGACTCTTCTGTAACTCTTACTGTCGGATCCTAATGGATCTCTGCTCCAGATAGGTTGCAGTGTGAGACACACGTTCTATTCTCGTCTGTCACCTCGCTGTTGTTGCTGTGCAGTCCCCAGCCAGTAGCCTGCAGAAAGCAGTACCTCCAGTGAGACTCCGAATGCGGGCCCTGCAGTGAGTCGGTCGTCGTGTTGTTCGAGTAGTCCCGAGGCAGTCAACTGCGGGAGGTGGCTTCGTTTGAGATTCGTTCGGAGGTTGGTGACCTCACGTGTTGGTGACTTTGTCGGGCTCACCTCATGTTCAAGTGCATAGATCGTCGTTGCCGCAGTTCGGATATCGACACCACGGCCGCCTGCAGCTGCGACGAGCAGCATGATCGCTCGTCGACGTGGATGACTGAGCTGGACGAACACGTCGTCGACGCGTTTGGGTGTTCGATCCTCAGCTGTCATTGGTCACCTCCTGATGAATCGAAATTTCACTGAGTTTCTGGCGGTCGACCATTCGCCACAGACAGCCAGTCCATTCGTATTCGGTGTGCCAATACCCTGAGTCAGTGCGGCGGTGGTACCGGTACCGTCGTTTGGGTGCGTGTTCTGGCGTAGTTATTACGTCGAGAACTGTGTCAGTCTCTGTTGTCATGTGTATTTATGCGATGCAAACACATCGCACCCATGTCAGAAGAAAAATGCCGTACTTGGACGTATTTCTAACAAACAGCACGTGTCTTTTGACAGGAAATTTTATCGGTTCTAGGCGGCCGAGAGCATTTCTAGGCTAGTCTGTGTTGTGCTAGAACTTTTGACAGACCCGGCCGAAGGCCGGTATAAGAGAGATAGTGGAAAAGACGGAGAAACAAAGCCCCTTCGGGGCGAACGGACACCCCCCCAAACGACGGGGAGAGGTCGAAAAGCATTCTGTGGGTCATGTCGACCACTGGCTGATGCCGTGCAACGTGTCGACGTCTGTGATCCTATCCTGGACTGTGTTCGTTGTCTCTGTGCACTTGGTTATCGACTTCGTGGTGTGACATGCGACGTTGGATCCCAACCCCACCACGTGGGTCTCTTCTGTGTGGTCAATGTCTCGCCTCGCTCCAGGAGCATCAGTAGCTTTTGTCGAGGTTTGTGTGTGCCATTGTGTTCCCTTGTTGTGGTCTCCTTTTTTGATTCGGGTTCCCTCTGGGGTCTCCTTAGTCCTCCTTGAGGGCAACATAGCGAATGTCGACGGCCTACCCGTTGGCGCGTTGTATGGCCGTTCGTTGACGGTGAGAAGTCTCCTGGATACCCATCGTCGCTGCTTGATTCTGCGCTAAGCCTTTTGTCGGCCACTCGGCCCGTGAGAGAGTCCTTATTTGTTCCTTCGTTTTGTTCCCTTATACCGGCCGGAGGCCGGGTCTGTCAGCACCCAGTACGGGCTCTTGCCCGATCTATATCAACTCTCAACACTTCTGATCGTGTTTCGGTTCCTGTCGTCGATTGCGTTTGTGAGCTGTTTGTAGACCTCGAGAGACGTGTGAGACAGGTCAACATTGTGGGCGACATAACTCGTTTAGTGTGGGTCCAACTCCGTAGATCGCCTGTCTCCCTTGCTGGCGAGACTCTGAAGGACTCGAAACAAATCTGAGACGAACAGTCGCCTTCCAATCTGTGGAAAGACTATTTGCTGACAAAGGTGTCAAGAGCAGTTACAGGGTCTGTCAGGCGCGTTTGTGATTTGAGGAGGGTACTGTTTTTGTAATCCGTTTTCCTCACCGACTAATTTCTAGACCTTTGTTTCAACTGGAATCACACATGCCAGCGGACTTCGGTTCGAGTATCTACTCAATCGTCCCAGAATGCATTGATTCGCTCATCGAGCTGAGTGAGTACGGTGGCGAGTCGTCCCGCCATTCGTCAGAATATGTCTCCTCAATACTGGGTGTCAATGCATCCGGAGGTGGGTGGAAATGCGTGTACGTGATTGTGATCGTTTGGATGTCTGTCCCATTTCAGTGAGAGCCTGTAGCCAAGAGTGTTATTTTCGAGTTTGATAATTAGAACAATATAGTTTTTATATCCTAAATCCAACGCGTCTTAATCATGCCAGATGATGAAAGTGAAGATGATGTTAGCGGTCTACTTGCGTTAGCAGCTGTTTTCGCGGGAGGAGCTTCTTTGTTATCAATGCTATCTTCATGGTATCTAGAAATTCCACTGTTAAATTTATCTATCTCGCTTGTCTCTGTGATAATATCCGTGGTCATTCTCTTGGCCGTTGTTACCCTGTATCTGTATTTTAAATCAGATATTCTCTTGCAACAAGTCTATTTCAGGTATAAACATCCACGTACGAGTATTACAGGCATTATCTATTTGATTCCTGGAATCACCAAACCACACAGTGAATATCTAGAAAAGTTAAGGAAATAAATTGGGTTCACAATGTTCTACTCTAAATCAACACAAGACCGGTCATGGTATAAGGCTGAGGCGAGACGGCTCGGTCACACCAAACTGTACGAACTACATACTACCATCGGTGGTAGCATACTCCAAGCTACAAATAACGTTGAGCAACTCGTCCTCACGAATACATCAGACACTGTTGAGGCCTATTTTACTTCTTCGGCATCCGAAGCCGATCTGGAGAATCATTTTGATGAAACAGTCTCAAGAATAAACATAGATCCATTGACGTTGTGGAGTGAACACAATACAGCTGGCTCAGCCTATCAAATAGAGGATACATCCGGGTCCGATGAAATAGAATCTCAACTAATGGATATCAACAAAAATCTCACTGTACTTAAAAAATTAATTACCAGATTAGAACGTGAGAAAAATGATCCCAGCGTTGGCTATCCATCTCGATTCGTCTCTATTTCAATCATGTCTAATCCCACAAAAGATGGTTCTACTAGTGGAATGGACTCCGAACCAGTGAACTATTTTTGTCGTCCCGTAGAGATAATCGCTGACTCACATACTGATTCGTCACTTACACCGTTTAGATCGTTAAGTACCAATAGCCATGACTACGGTGTGACTGATTGTACCATCAAAAAGGCTACAAAATCAGTGGTGTACGGATCAATGTCGTATCAGGGTAAACATACCATCTCGCTTGTTGGGGACGATCTCAAATTCATTCTTGAAAAATAAATATCAATATGACTGATTACGACGAGACTCTCATTGATGCATTCGATTTACGGGATTCATATCCTCCGAGAAGTGCCTTGCACACATCCAATGTCAGCGGCATACCAATCGGGAGGTTCTATGCGACGAAACATGACTTAGCAGACCGTGTCTATGCAATTCCGCCCTCCTTACAACGCCAACACATTGTTCATTTGGCTCATTCTGGTGAGGGAAAGACGACTACGGCTCAACTTGCGTGTCTGCACAATGCGCAGGCGACTGCAGGTCTGGATTTCGTTGTCGATCCTAAAGGCGGCTTTGCGGATGAGTTTCTCCCGATGTGGTTCCAAGCGACTGGCTCACTAGACGAGATCACCGTGATCGATGCTGCGACAGCGCTTCCGCGGTTACCACTCTTTGATCTCCGGCCATATCTTTCGCATCCAGAGATCAATATCAGTCGACAGCGACTCATCGAAATCGTCGTGGATGCTGCAATTGGTGTCCTTGAGGCGGCGTCATTCGACTCAGCAGGCTTCCGTGAGGCATCTCAGTCCATCGAACTTCTGCGGTCGATACTGTTTGGGTTGTTCCATTCTGGATTAGATTGTTTCTCGATCGAGGATTTGCTCAGTGAACTCAATCGGATTGCTGAGGGGACGTTTAGCGTCGGTGTTTCGGATTCGAGATTCCAGCAATTGCTCCACAATATGGCCAACGACGATGCAAAGATGCGCCGTGCTCTCGCAAATGGTGCGATGCGTCGACTTTCGCCCCTTGTCCGTAACAGCCTGACTGCTGATGCGTTCGGAACCCCGCCCACCGATCCAAATAATCAACTGGATTTCTTTGCCACCTTGGATTCTGATTCGGTGTTGATTTTTGATTTGGGGGGACTGCCCAGTTTTCGACGTGAACTCTTAGCGAGGGTCATCATTAGTCGGTTCTTCATTGCTGGTCGACTCAGACAGCGTTCTGACCAAGATACACACTCACTGGCGAATCTGTATCTCGATGAGGCACATACCTTCGGCGATTCGAAAATTCTGTTAGATATTCTCTCAGAGGGACGTGCCTTCGATGTGGGACTGTACCTTATGAGCCAGCTATTCTCGCAGTTTGGTGAGGAGGCTCGGGCCCATATCAGCGGTAACATCGGGACGTTAATCGTCGGACAGTCCGATCCCCTTGCGGCTCAGGCTGCATTGGACCATCGATACTCTGAGATCGATGCCAAACGGATTACCGGGACGATCCCAATCGGTGACTGGTTGGTTCGAACGCGTTCGCCACGTGGTGAGCAACCGTTCGATCCGTTTGTAGTCGGGGCCATGCCGTTGCCTAAAGGACACTCTGATAGTGAGTATACAGTCGACGACAACGAACAGGCCAGCTGTGATGAAGCGATTCGCGCGATGTATGAGCGCTCGAAACGCCGCCCCGACGTGGTGAGTGATGTTGAGAGTACGACCACAAAAGGGATGTCGGATGCCGAAATTGCGCGTGGCCTTCGGCATACGCTGTGGACGACCTCACCTCCGGATGGTACCGAGTATGATGCCCAAACCGATACGGTTCGATGTTCGGATGATAGCTTAAACGATACATTTCCCCCGACGTTCGAAGGCGTTTGTGATGCAGTTCGCGCAGCGCGTAGAGATTTTTCGTTTGAGAATGTTGAGTTGCCAGTTACAGAAATCGGCTTGCAGATCGACCCCTGGGATGTCAAGACCGCACCCGTAACACTTCGACAGCTTATGTTGTTACGGTTAATCGAGAAAGCCCAGCGGCGAGCGATCGACGCCCGCGCATGGGATATCGTTACCCAGACAATGCGACCCTTGCGCGATGAAGTCGGCTGTACGAGTTCTGATGAAGCTGAACTCAAAGAGATGGGTCTGATTAGTCTGCAAGACGAATTGCGAGGGAAGTACTATCATCTGACCGATGACGGACGAGGGTTGTTGCGAGACCTCCGCAATGGTGCGGATCCTCCCGAGCCCAAGTATGGCGATGCCAACGAGTCGGCCGCCCACATCAAAGGCGTCGAGATTGCAGCACGGGCATTAGGCGAACTTGCCCAGCGACCGTCTTCGCCTGTTCATCGCGTCGAGCGGTACTGGAGTCCCCCAGATGAGCGGACACGGCTCGATCTCGTTGGGTTGGGTGTCGACGACAAGCCCGTTGTGACTGTGGAGGTCGAACGACCGACAAACGATCTGAATACGGGGGTGCCCGCTGATTACGATGCGATGGCCGACTGTGAGCCGTCGGCGGCTGTCTGGTTGGTAGCGAACCGTGGGCTTGGTCATCGTGTTGTGACTGCACTTGTCGGGTCTTCGAAACACGAAGCGCGGATTCCGCTCGATCCAGCCGAAATTAAGAGTTCGTCGACGCCGCTTGATCGCTATTCGTTCAGCGCGCCAGGGTGTACGGCAATTCGGACCTACTCGGCGGTAACGCCTGAGCTGTTTGATCAGCTGATTGTTGAGGGCAAGGATGAATGAGGTTTTCGGCACTCTGGAATACGTGATCTCCTCTCACGTAGGTTTTGGTGAGTCGATCTCACCAGAGGCAAGATTCTTTCTGTGGCAGAGAACGCGAGTCACGCCCGCCCTGTTCGGCATTCGTTTCGATACGGGTGTCTGAGCACTCTCATCTCATAGGTAAGACGCGAACATCTTGCTGACAATAGTTCGGATGTGTGTACACCCCTCATTTCGTCTGTTCTTTGTACTGAAGTAGTGGACCGTTTGCACGGAGAAACTCTTCCGATAGAGCTAATCTCACACCCCTCATTTCGTCTGTTCTTGTGATGTTATCATCCGGCAACTCATCATTCCTCAGCTTCGATTGACTGTCGAGTCTCGATGATAATTTCGGGATCAAGTGTGAGCTCATATTGATAATGTGCACCGCCTGCTCGGCCTTCGTTTTGCTCAGTTCGTTCGAGAAATCCCAACATCGTGAGATCTGAGAGATGATTCTGGATACTCTTGAGCGTAGTGAGTGGATCGTGATTCCACTCGTTGGTGATGTCTACGTACATTTTTTGGATCTCTTTTGATCGTACGGGCGCTTGGCCATGGGACTCAAGATGGGCCAGTGCCTCCAAAATCAGCTGGCCGTGCATTGTTTGATCACGAAGCTTGTCTTGGACGCGACCTCGTTGAACTCTCTTTGCAGCAATCTCGATGTGAGTGTCTGTGATTGATTCTGCTCCTTGTTCTTCGGCAACGTCACCACCTTCACGGAGGAGATCAATTGCTTGCCGGGCACTCCCTGTGTCTTTAGCAGCTCTTGCTGCGGCCAGTCGGATCGCAGCATCTTCACAGACGCCATCAACCAGTGCTTTCTCAGCGCGTTCGGTGAGAATTGACTGTAATTCCTCGGCGTCGTACGGTGAAAATGCCAGCTCTTTTTCCATCAGTGTATCTTTCACCTTCGGACTCAGCGACGATCGGAACGTGTAGTTGTTACTGATTCCAATGACTCCAACACGTGCGGCATCCAGATGTCCATTTGCTCGCGCTCGCGGGAGTTCATATAGTAGTGAGTCTGGGTTCGAAAGGTGGTCGATTTCGTCGAGAATAAATAAGAATGTCCCTCCAATCGCTTCCATTTCCTCATAGAGTGTTTCGAGTGCATGAGATGTTGAGAGGCCTGTTTCAGGAAATTGCTCTCGTTGATCGGCCCGGATACTATTGATTAACGAGCGCACCGTCCGGTATACACTATCGTCGTTGCAGTTTCGAAAATGGATGTGCAACTCATCAGCGGCATCTCTGCGTTTTACCTCTTTTTGCAGTGCATCCATGATGTACTCGGTGACTGCAGTCTTTCCGACGCCGGTTTTGCCGTACAGAAACACGTTCGATGGATTTCGACCGAAGAGTACATCTTTCAGCGCCGTTCGGTAGGCGTCAATCTCGTCATCTCGTTCGACTATGACGTCTGGACGGTACTCTTCGGAGAGAATTGATTTGTCCTCAAACAGTGTTTCAGTCATATCGGCAAAGAGGTCGTCGCTCATTTCAATATATGAGATAACAATGGTAGCTGATAAAAAGATACTGTTTCGTATGTTTTGTTTGTTTCGTCTGATCTGGGTGTTTGGTAAGGGATACTGACGTCCCCCGATTTGTATCTCATAACAGACGAAGTGAGGGATGTAAGTTATTGAATTTATATAACCGTATATTTGAAGTCGAACAGACGAAATGAGGGGTGTCTCAGTTTATCCGTATTTCGAATACTTTCTGACAGGCAGAACAGACGAAATGAGGGGTGTGGGGATTGTATGTTTGGAGGATTTATTGGAGTAACGGGCACTGTCTAGTACCATCCCAAACGTCGAGTGACTAGTTTACAACCTCCTCAATAGACGGGTAGAGGCGGTGGAGCTTCGTTCGAGCGTCTTCGTTTGTAAATTGCCAGTTGATCGTAGCATCTATTTTGTTTCGCTCGGCTTCCCACGCAGCGACCTCCGTTTGGAGGGTCGCTGCGTCTGGAATCCGACGATTGAGACACTGTGTCTGGAGCGAACTCCAAGCAAGCTCGGCCATGTTCAACCAACTGCCGTGCGTGGGCGTGAAATAAAACTCGAACCGAGTGAGATAGTTGCGTGCTTCCTCTGGAGAAAAGAACCGATAGAAAGCGGACGGATTGTGTGTACTGAGATTGTCCAAGACAACCCGGATGCAGTCAGCATCCGGGTAGTCGTAAGCAATTGCTACCATGCAGTCGATCCATTCACACGTCCGACGATTTTTTGTCACGTGCAGGCGGTACTGACCAGTCAACGGTTCAGTAGCTACGTGAAGCATTCGTGTTCCGTTGCGTTCGTAGTGATGATCCGTTCGAGCGACCGCTCCCGGTTTGGCCGGGAGCGGGTCGCGGACGTGTTTGCGGAGTTCCTTGCTCGATTCGTCGAAACAGACGACTGGTTGAGCTGGATCGTACGGCTCTTCGTAGAGTGATAGAATCGATTCCATACGGTAAACGAACTCCGCGTTCGCTTTGGGAGGAATAAGCCAGTACTTAGAGCGGTGCGGCTTCAGGTCGTTTTTTTAGACGCTGTCGAACGGTCTCTTCGGAGATCGAATCGAATTCGATCTCCTCAAGAGAGACGAGACGTTCGGCGAGAAGTGCGTACGTCCAACGAGTTCGTCCCTTTGGAGGATCTGAACAGGCGAGAGCGATAAGATGAGCCTCGGCTCGTCCATCAAGTTTGGGTGTGTAGTCACGGTCGGGTTTGCGGCGATGAATCGCCGCAATCCCTCGCTCAGAGTATGCTTTACGCGTTCGGTGTGGTGTTCCAATTGAGCACCCGACGTGCTCACAGATTTCGGAATCTGTGAGCCCGTCATCAGCTTTCAAGAGAATTTTTGCACGGTTGAAAGCCTCTGCTCGATGTTCACCGGTCGAAACGAATTTTTCGAGATCACTCCGGTCTTCCTCCGAGAGATCGACAACATACTTCTTCCATCCCATTTCCGTAGGTACGTGCTCTGAGAAGATAATCTAGCTAGTCTACGTTTGGGACGGTACTAGTTAAGTCAGTTTGAGAAGTGAGCAGTTCGTGGTTTGAGGTGTTCATGCTGTCGCCAGAACTGCTCAGAGAGACGTTGGATACGGCAAATCTTGAATGTTGGGAGCGTGAGCGGACGGCGACGC
>Ga0306881_100416_pt1 | contig 10112 bp, 8 predicted proteins | sample AntDeeMetageno51_FD_190437 | JGI IMG/M metagenome (GOLD analysis project Ga0306881, IMG submission 190437) | Saline lake microbial communities from Deep lake, Antarctica - Metagenome #51 (v2) (version 2) | ecosystem: Environmental > Aquatic > Non-marine Saline and Alkaline > Saline | place...
AGGGCTTAACTTCGAGCCACTATTTACATATCAACTCGATCTCACTGGCCGAACGCGGGATGATCTCCTCGCATCGTTCAGTAAGAGTTTACGCCGAGAGATTCGACACGGTGGTGAAACAGAGCTGTCGGTCGACCGCAGAGGAGTAGACGAAGCCAAACAGGTCTACGAGACGACTCGCAAGCGGTTCGAAGATCAGGGCCTCAATCTTCGAATCTCGTGGGAGTACATGCGTGATCTTCTCTATTCGCTCGATGACCGCGCTCGGGTGTATACTGCTGAAGACCCCGACGGCGACTTTCTTGGTGGGATTACGGTGTTGTACGCAGACGATACTGCATACTTCTGGAAGGGAGGAACACGGAGTAGTTACGACGGTATCAGCGTCAACAGTCTGATTCACTGGCGGATCTTAACTGATATCCTTGAGGATCCTGCACTGGAGTCCGTTGGTCAATATGACCTCTATACCGCAAATAATGAACGACTGACCAGATATAAGAGCAAATTCGGCGGTTCGCTCGAACCATACTACCGGATCGAATCTTCAAGCGTGCCGATGACAGTGGCGAAAGCACTGTATCGGACCGTGTCTTTTAATCCAACACTCTCCAAGTGGGTTTGATAGACCACCTGTGTAGCTTCGTAAAATAGTAAATCCACCTACTATTACACCAAATAATAATTATATCCAAGTAATATATCTGCGATCATATACTGATCAATCTCAGGCCAATCATACACTATTTTGTGTAAATGTCTGGTATTTTATATTTGGGAGGCGATGTTCCCTCTATGTCGGCCACTAGTCGTATTGTCAACGATATTGATTATAGGTCCGGTCGGGTGAACCGATAACTCCCCACGCCGAATCTGATGGCCGGTTGTTGTCCGATCAACTATGGCTGGGCAGACACACCACACTATGACAACCACTCAGACCCCTTCCGACACGCTCCGTGTGCTCCTCATGGCAACGACATTTCCCCGGTGGGAAGACGATACTATGCCAAAATTCATCCATGATCTTTCGAAAGAGCTAGAGACTCAGTCAGTCGACGTATTCGTGCTTGCGCCACATTATCCGGGTGCCGAGCGAAAGGAGACGATGTCAGGTGTGACCGTATACCGATATCCGTACTTTTTCCCGTTCAAATATCAAAAGGTGGCGTTGCAGGGGCACGGCGGTATCATTCCTTCGCTGAAACAGAGTCCGATTGCAATGCTGCAACTGCCGTTGCTGATCGCTTCCCTCACGATACACACCCTCTGGATTTATCACACAGAACGGATCGATTTGATCAATTCACACTGGTTGGTGCCCAACGGCGTGATCGCTGGGGTGTTCGCGACGGTTTTCGGTGTCGACCACGTACTGAGCCTTCACGCACGTGGTGTGCTGTTCGTCGAAAAACTCCCGTTCGGATCGACGATCGGCACCTACGCCTATCGAACGTCGGATGCTATCCTTCCAGTGAGCAGCCACATTCGAGATAATTTCATCGGTATGATAAACGAGTCGACTACCGAGGTCGACAAGTTCCAGATCCAGCCGATGGGAGCCCACAGTACCGACTACGATATCGCTTCCAAGCCTGACTTGCGAGCCGACCGAGATGTCGAAGACACTGTTCGTGGCCTCTTTGTCGGGCGATTGGCCAAAAAGAAGGGAATCCGGTATCTACTTGATGCCATCGATCTTGCACAAGTACCTCCCGACGACTTTCAACTCACGATCGTCGGAACGGGCCCCCTGAAAGATGAGTTGCAGAACTATGCCAGTACGTTAGAACTCAACGATCAGGTCACATTCACTGGATGGGTAAGCCAAGAGGAACTCCACGACCAGTATGTGCTTTCGGATTTCGTCGTCGTTCCCTCCATCGAGACGGCGCAGGGAGATACGGAGGGGATGCCGACTGTGATCTCGGAAGCCTTTGCGGCAGGTAATCCCGTTATCGGGACCGACGTCGGTGGCATCCCGGACGTCGTCGACGATTGTAGCAATGGGTTCATCGTACCACAGAAGCAACCCAGCAAGCTGGTCGCGAAAATGCGGCTCTTAATCGATGACGCCGAACTGCGAGCCGAACTCTCGAACGAGGCGCTTGCAACGGCCGCTGAACTCGACTGGAGCCGGTGTGGCCAGCGGTATGCTCAGACCTTTCGATCGGTATGCTCAGAGAGATCAACCCCCCGCTCTACCACTCCCCCGAGCGTCCAGTCATGAAACTCGGCCTCCTGATCAATGACCTGCAGAATGGTGGTGCCGAACGGTTGGTGACGGATTTGGCCCTCGAATTTTGCCAGACCGATGGGATCGAACCACACATACTCTTGGCCCATCGAGGCGGCGATCTGCTTTCTTCTCTCGCCCCCACAGAGATTCAGGTTCATGGGCTCGACGTCGATATCTCGACGACGACGATCCCACAGGGAGCCCACGCTCTCTCGGAGCAACTGGAGCGTCTCGATATCGACCTCGTACACTCACACCTCTCTTACTCCCACGTTATCGGTCGTTTTGCCTGTGCTCGACAAGGAGTCCCCAACGTCTCGACGTATCACAACGTTCGGGCCCACAAACCGCGCCTCAAACGTCTGGCAGAGCGGACAACAAGATCGCTCTCGGATTGTATTGTGTGTGTCTCGGAAGGAGTCAAACAGTCCTACAGAAATCGTGAGGGTATGGTCGTGATCTACAATGCAATCGATACGGAGGGGTTCCGGACCCGAGTTGAATCGGCTGATACGAGCGCATTGTTGTCTGCACACTCGAACGAGACGACCGTGTTTTTGAACGTCGCTCGCTGCGTCGAGCAGAAGCGACAAGGCGATCTCATACAGGCTTTTGCCGAGTTCGATGCCCCCGACACACATCTCTATATCGTGGGAGACGGGCCGCGTAAACAGCAGTTGGAGACGCTCGTCAGTGAGCAAGAGCTCTCGGATCGAATCACCATAACGGGGTATGTCGACCGAATCGAACCCTACTATGCGATTGCCGACGCGTTCGTGTCCTCCTCGTCGATGGAAGGCCTCCCCTCGACCCATCTCGAAGCGAAGGCCGCCCAGCTCCCGATTATTTCGACGAATATTCCGGGCGTCACAGAGCTCGTCGACCACGGCACAGATGGCTACCTCTGTGCTGTCGAACACCCCCGCGAGATTGCGAACTACATGCGGACGGTCCACACGACCGATACAGGAGCGATGGGGAGACAGGGATTCGAGAGCGTCGACAATGAGTTTTCAATCGGTACCATCGCAACCGAACATGCCGACCTCTATCGGAGGGTAGTCTAACCCCCTATGATTGTTGAAACTGTAGATACGGTGGCTCAAGGCGCACTGCGGACTGTCTCGAAGGTCTCTACCTACGCAACGTACGGACGCCAATACGAGGCCCCGCTGAACCCCACAGAGGTTTTATCAGTCGACCCCAGATCGATCACTACGATACCGGTCGACAAACCCCGGCCGCCTTTGCCGGTCATTTCGGGTGTCAAGGGAGGACAGTGGGATCTAAACACACGTGAGGTAGCCGACGATGTCGTCTATAAGTCGTTCGTCGAACGGTATGAACGGGAAAAACCATGGGAGGAAACAGCATACCACTCGTTCATGTTGGATCGACTCGAAAACACCAGTGGTGAGTGGAAACAGTATCAACAGGTAGCGGACATCCGACAGCGGTATAATCGCTTGGATCAGCTATACCGGACGATCGAACAGGATGGCTATCGGCCGCAACACGAGATTAGCGAGGAACAGTTCGTTGATTTTTCGAACAAATCACGGGGGTTCGAATTCACACTCCCTCCCGAATTCAGAGAGGTTAGTGTCTACGTCTCACGAGATGGTGGATTTATGTGGGCCGCCGGGATGCACCGATTGTGTATCGCACAGTTAGTCGGAGTCGATGCAATCCCCGTTCGGATTCGTCTCAGACACGAACAGTGGCAACAGCATCGTGATGCCGTCTATGCTGGGAACAGGGATCCATCAGGGCATCCGGACCTTCGGCAGAGAGACTGACGGTCTGAACTGTCTCTCGTGATCGGTCAGCCACCACGGTTTCTTGCAGGACTTGGTGTGTCTACTCATCTGAGAAATGAATTCTTCGCGGTCAAGATGGAAGCGGTAGGTCTATTTGACTTAGATTGGTGGGGTGGGGTCAGCTCCTGCGGATTCATTATCGCCACCATCGGCATCATCAGCCGAAGCGTCCCCGTCATCGGTTTCGGATGTTTCATCGTCGTCATTATCCCCGCCATCATCCTCAACGTTGGCCTCAGAGGAGTCATTCTCATCGGGTCCAGGTATTTCTTCAGTGTCGGATTCAGAATCATCTTCGACAGATGGCTCGGAGCCATCATCACCGATTTCTGGAGGTTCTTCGGCATCAGGTTCAGAGGGGTCCCCACTATCGGTCTCTGTAGATTCGGTGCTCGATGTGTCCGTGGACTCCGCTTCGTCCTCGGTCGACGCCGAACTGTCTTCATCGTCGGTGGCATCAGGTTCAATCGGCAAGCCATCAGCAGCTTCGGATGTATCCTCATCGCTGTCATCTGAGGTGTCTGACTCAGTTGTAGTGGTGTCGTCGTCTGCTGAATCAGTTGACTCCTCGTCGGTCGGTGCGGAGGAATTGGGGCCGATTTGTTCGAAATTATCTCCAGTGGTGTTTGAGAAATTGGAGGTGCCAGGGCGGGAGGCATTGGAAGCCCCTGACTCAGTGTCTTGGTCCCCTGGAGTCTGATATAGTTTGAATTGACCGTTTGTGACTACCTTATTGATATCTGGATGATTTTCTAGGTACGCAAAGTCATCGTATGAAAATTTAAACCCGTTATAGAGCTCTGCGTCACGAGCGATATCTGAACCGACCACCCCAACATAGAGCGGGTTCTCGTTCGTATGGATGGATTGATTATCGAAATGTATCGGCGCGGGTCCGATTTCGTCTTCGTGATAATCTATGAGTCTTCGCTCGATCCCGCTGCTAGAGTCGGTCGTCACAGATGCATATCTAAAGGCCGCTGACCGAGCGTACACGATCGGCTGGTCGACATCGTAGTACTCAAACGCCGTATCGTACCCACTTACGTGGCTTTCGGGTACGTGTCCTGAACCTTTGTAGATAAAGCTGGATGAGTGTATGACTGGCATAGACAAAGCCAGACAGCAGACGAAAAAGATGAAAAACACGCTCTGTACGGACCGAGATCCTAGCTTAGATTGAAGAAGAGAATATAATCTCGCCAGACTGAGCGAGCCGAGAATCGTCACCACCACCATAACGAATCCCAGGTGGCGGGCAAACTGATCGGAGATGCCACCGGCAAGGTAAAAAAACACCATCCCAACCACGCCGAGGACGCCAATCGTAAGTGAGAGTTCGAAATAAGGGATGGTACGTTTTGTGCGCTTCACCGACCATCCAATCAGTAATACGTTCACCACGTAGAGACCACAAAATATGCTTGCAATCAAGAATAATTTGACAAATATCTCTCCGACGCTTCCTCCGACAGCGTCGACGGAACTCGCCCGACCTTCTACAGTCTCAATTCCCCGCCCGGTAAAAGAAATAATACGTTCAACAGACAGTTCTAGTTTATTGACGAAGAACTCTCGACCACTCATAAGTAGCCAAAACAGGATTCCAGTGACGAGCGTCGGAAAGTGGTGGTGATTGTGGGTGTTGATAAACTCTGTACTTACCCTCTTGTCGAGAATTATCAAACTAACCGATAGCAGACCCAATAACAAGACGAGATTCGCGGCCTGCTGTGGGTGGAGATAGATATAGAACCAAACTAGTAGCACTATCAGAACAGACGAACGGCTTCGAAGATTTTTGTAATAAAGAATAGTTGCAAAGAGAATTACTGGGAGAAACAACACAGCCTGACTCGTTGGATGTGCTTCAATTCGAACGCCGAGCTGATTTATTGGAAGAAACAACAGTCCAGACAATAAAGCAATATATTTTGCATTCTGTTTGCGGGGTTCAAGTCGTCGGACAGACAAGAAAACGAAGATTGGGAACACCAAGCCGTAAACTACGGCCAACATATACAACATCGTATTTGCACTACCTCCGGTTATGAGGGCCCAGATCGCTGTGCCAACATGAAGTGCAGGATACCGCCATTCGAGGATCTCTCCGGCCTGCAGAATATCCTGTACCGTTCCCCAGTGACTCATTGCATCTGTCGCTCCGACATGATGATACCCTCGAATAATCGGCAACAGTAGCAATGAGGCGACCGCAAATCCACCGAGTGTACCGCCAAGATATTTATTCAAATTTTTAGATAATAGGATGTGCGTCGCTACGACCAGCGAAAGAGCGAAACCGATCCAATAAACCATCGTCGTCTCGGTATAGATTGAGAGTTCGTACCCTGTTGCCGGTGATCTATAAGCTAATAAGATCCCCACAGATAACAAGATGAATGCAACAGAAGAGACGCTATACGTGGCACGGTCGATCTGGTCCATCGTCACCTTGGTGTTTTATTTGGCCCAGTTATCAATCATTTGCCAGATTTTGGAGACAATCGTGACTCGGGTTAGAAGCCACAGGAATCTCTCTCAGAGACGAGCCTCATTGCGACAATATAATCTAAATTTGCAGACGTATTAGAGATGCTGAGAAACTATTAGCATCATGGATCACCGTCTTCACTGTGTATACAGTATCGAATTAGTCACGTTCTTGGGTCGACTACCTACGTGAAAAATGTGACAGTGAGATCATAATATCCGATATCAATGAGTATAACAAATCGAATTAGATACGTTCGCTTGATCACGCTGTGGCTACTCGTTTCCATCTTATTGTTGGTTGTTCTAGATAGGTTCGAACTGGAGCCGTTGGTAGCCCTTTCTGTAATCGGTGTGTTACTGATGACCGAAGTCACTGCCCCAACCCACATCAATCCCCAATGGCGTCAAAGACTCAGCATGGTGCGGCTGCTCAGTATATTGGTATTTGTTGTAGTTGCTTCTCGACGTCTGGTCGAGATCGTAGTTGAGTTGATATGAGTTCCACCGTTCGCCGAGTCGGATCTATCACTGCGTCCTCACGGTATCTGTTTACTCTTCGATTTTCCTCCGTCGACAGATCAGAGACGAATGCTCGGGCCTCTACTCCAAGTCTCGTTACCAGCGAAACGTCGCCGTAAGTGGGTCGTGGTTCGTACTGATCGTTTCCACCGGCGAATCCAACCCAACAGCAAGCGCCACGGCGAACAACGATATGAGTGGATGATCGAACCGAGTGCAGTTTTCATAGAGTGGATCCGAAAACTGGACCTCCATCGTTTGGTGTTCAATATCGATATCAGAACTGAGCGATTGGGCGAGGCCAAACTCTTCGACGACTGCTTCTGCAAGTTGTTGGGACAGTTCCTGTGGTTCGTCTGCGAGTGGCTTATCTAACATACTCAGAACTGAGAAAAATAGGCCCTCGCCCGTGGGGCGGATCGACAATCCGACTATCTCACTCTCGTTTCTCACTACGAAGGATTCGAGGTCCAACCAAGCTATTTCACGAAGTGGTATATCGGACTGTTTCGGGACGTAGAGGCGAACTGCTTGGGTTTTATTTCGGGGTTTTATATTGCTCTGAAAGTCTGTTTCGGTGTCTCTATCTTTCGGATTAGTTTGTGGAACGTACACACGCCGGTCAGACAGATCAAGATCCGCACAAATACCCTCGTAATTCCCCATGGTGGCAGCATGGATCTGTTCGCCCAAATCTGCGGTGATAAATCGATCTATCCCTAGATAGTAGGTAAGCACACCAGAAAACAAACCAATTCCGCCTAATACGAACAGCACGGCTGTCGCATCCAAAACTACCGCACCAATAGAAAACACAGCGCCGATTCCGATCAAGATCGCCCCAATTGCAGGGTATGGATAGCGTGTGTAGCTGACTGAGTCATCTCGTCGACGTTCGTCGGCGTCCTGTTGGGGGCTATTAGTGTCACGGTGGTTCCAGCTCTCTCCGTCCATCTCTGGGTCGTCTCCATCTTGACGTTGTGAATGTGGATCTGGTCTACTCATATTGGTACTCAACTCACGACTGAACGGCGGATTCGGCTCGAAATTTGATTAATGTGACACGACAATACAAAACTGGACGATACAGTTGGTCAGACATACCCAAGATCCTTTAGACGATCAGTCACTACAGCGTCTTCGACCGCTTCAGGTTCGTACAGAGACTGTTCGGCGTAGATATCTGGTCTCTGTCCCGTCTCTACGGTCAGCCACGGGACGTCGACCAACTGCGGCGTATAGGTCTTAGACGGATGACCCCACTCTGTGATCGGTATCGGACGAGACCGCTCTCCAATCATGTTTCCGTGGTCCGACGTGACAACGACCTTCCCAGAGATGTGTGAAAGCAGCTCCGTGACACTCTCAAGTGCGAGTTCAAGATTACTAATATAGGCGTCGGCGATAGATTCTTTCGTATACTCGATCCTATCGCGCATCTTGAGTCCCCAGATGTCGGTCCCGAAGTCCTCGATTATCCCACGGCCTACCTGCGCCAACTCCGTGCCAATGAACGGGTAGTGAGGCTGGAGATAATGGAAGATGTGTCGTTTATTCGGATACCGTTCGAGGCTTTCTAGGCAGGCTTCGGTCATCTGTGTGGGTCTTACGGTTCCAAGATCAGCATCCCACCGGTCAGAGTTCCAGACGTGATTGATATCGTGGAACTCGACTCCAATCGACTCAAGATGCTTTTCCAGCTGGGGATTGGCCGTGGTATAGACGGTATCGAGATGCTGTTCGCCTGTGAAGTTCCCGTAGAGGAACTCGGATGTATTGGATCCTCTGGAAACCTTTGATTCGACAGTACCGGCAATATCAATCACCGAAGAGAACACATCGTATCGACACGCGTCTAATATGACTAAAATATCCCACTCCTCGTTCATTATTTTAATTCCGTTTATATTGTAATCTGCAGCTACCTTTTTTGTATGGTACTGGCGATTCAGTTCTCGAAGAGCTAAATTTGGATGTCTGAATCCAATTTTGAAATGTTCACTACTGTACATAGTACACGATTTATTTTCGGTAAGCAGTCCCGAGTGGGGCCGTATGTATAGTTATAGGCGCTCTATGCTACATGGTATTCGGTAGTTTCATATTTCTTCTATGGTCTTTAACTGAACTACCACTGTTTTTGAGCAAATCTTAATATGCGTTTTCCAAACTGTCCAATCGTACTGGAGATTCAGACGATTAGTTGGTTGCAGAGTGTGATTTTCTGTGAGAGACATCCTCCGGTAGGCCCCCATCCCACTCGGCGTGGACGACCGCTATCTGTATCGGGATTTGATCAATGTCCAGTATTTTCGCAATCGACAAGCGATGGCGGCCATCCAGCAGCACTAGGTCACCATCTCTTCCAACGGCGACACTGATTTCACGCAGTGTGGGCGGGTAGAAACTCGCGTTTTCGCCTCGGTCAACTGTGAGCTCAGATTGAGGCGTGTATCCGTTTTCTTTGATTGTCTTGTAGAGGTCATCGAGATAGGAACATCGGCTTCGCAAATCTTGCATGGAGCTACACCCGTGCCAGCACGATTCACCGGATCGAATGAGTTGTTTCGCATGCTCCAGTTGCCTCGTTCGATCCCACTCCCATCCCCGTTCAAATCGTTTCTTCAGTGAGTGGTAGATGCGATACTCGTCGAAGTCTTCTGCCTCCGTATCCCACTGGCCGCCGTGTATTTCACCCGAATTGGCGACCGAGAACGACGGCTCAGGAGCAATCAGTTTCTGAATAGTATCGGGGCGGGTATAGTATCTCTGTCGCGGATGTATCTGTTTGTTCTTGAACTGACTCTGATATCTGTACTCGGTAATCATGGTAAAATAGCGCCGGATTAACGGTTGTGAATAAGATAGTACCAGCTGTGATATGTCCAACCTATTTATTTTATTATGGACGGCAAATAGATAGCGTTGGCTCTGTTGAAATCCTTGAAGATTTACATGTTTGTCGTGTAATTCCATGAGATGAAGACCCTCCCGAAGTCGCAGATTCTCCGTTTTACTGAGAAGGCGATCCACCTAGC